>Ga0228710_1001163_pt1 | contig 38432 bp, 30 predicted proteins | sample MedpolnodulmetaG_FD_177995 | JGI IMG/M metagenome (GOLD analysis project Ga0228710, IMG submission 177995) | Root nodule microbial communities from Medicago polymorpha collected in Santa Monica, California, United States - pink nodules | ecosystem: Host-associated > Plants > Roots > Nodule...
CTGTAATTAGCACTTAACCGTGTTACAGTAAGATCTGAGAAAAACATGTCTGGGGAAGAAGCTTCTAGCTCTGGCGCTGGCTCTGGTTCTGGTGGAGCTGCTATTCAATATGACTACAGCAGCAACACCAGCAAACATGAAAGATCTGCAAATCACAACAAACCTCCCATGTTTAATGGTGACCCAGAAATGTTCTCTTGGTGGAAAACCAAGATGTATAGTCACATTATAGGAATGGATGAGGAGTTGTGGGATATTCTTGAAGAAGGTGTATAGTCACATTTCAGGAGCATTTTGAACTTCAGGAGCACTATTCTTCAGACGCTTCAAACTTTCTTTTTGTTGATTCTTTTGCTCTCTTTTGTTCTTTCAGGACCTTTTAAAGATGTACAATTTTGTCTATGGTCCTGTACACTTGAACAAATATTAGCATATCCAATTGACAATTTTTAATACCTTGTTATCATCAAAACCTTAAGAGTGACATATGTTAAACATTCTTTGTTCTAACAATTTCCTCCACTCTACGAATAATGTTTGCTAAACGTATTTTGTTTCAACACAAATTTGTAGATTTTAATTCTAGAATTAATTTTTACACATAAATTAAAAGTTCAACATATTTTTATATTAATATATTCAAACATAAATCACTCTACAATTCACTTTAAATCAGAATAAATTTTAGCGAATAAATTGACTCAAAATCAATTATTCTCGCGGTAAAACCAAACATTCACTTCATTCCCCAATTCTAGCACCACCAAGCATCAATGACTCTATTTTGTTCCAAGTCCATTTCATTTCATCACATTTTTCCCCCTTAAACAACGGTTTAATATGGAAGTGAACATCCAATTGTTGATAACATTGTAATTTATACCCCACTTGATGGAAGCTTTCAACCAATACTTTGTTGACAGGACAAAATGATACCGGATGCCAACTTTCGTATTCCTATGATGTAAAACGTGAATATACACTATGAGAAAAAAAATTGATTAAGTCAAAATAAAAAAAATTGTTAAAGATTAAGGATTAAAGATTTAGATTCTTCAAAGTGACTAAAGTATAAGAAAGAAAACTAAAATTGCTATTTTACTAAATGTATGATTTGTTATGAGGTATGTGAAATGTCTATCTCTGATGTATTTTTTTTTCTTTTGAGCAATGTTTAACTTTGATTTTGCTAATTAATAGTTGATATTACTCACTTTATATTTTAAAGTGATGGAGTTGAGTCTACTAGCTTTTGAGTATTTTTTTCAAAAAATAATAAAATAAAAACAAGTTGAACAATTAAATAATAAATGAAACTCGTTTATTAAATGCTGGATAAAAAGTGTCGCAATTTACACTAATCCAAAATGATATTTTTTCTTGGTGTAAAACTTTTTTACACATAATCCAATTAAATCATGACAAATAGATATTTGTAGAGATATTTTAGAAATACACCTGACATATAAAATGTGAATACTAGATCAAGAAGATGTGAATGCATTGCATGCAGACTCCGTTGGAAAGCAGATGCATGAAAATAAGAAAACATGCTTATTATGCACAAGCTTGGACATTGAATATGCTAAACAAATATGCTAAACTTCATGCCTAAGAAACAACCAAGATCTACTTAACTAAGTGGAAAGCTATTTGGTGACAATCCTTGTTTGTTACATCCAGGTCGACGAGCAAGAGTCCTGCCATCGATTCCAGAACATCGACGTTGCATAACGGCGTAAAACAAATCCAACCCATCTAGCATGTTCAACATAAAATTTCCTGGCAGCTTGAGAATCATATTCCATGCCCACATATGGCTCTTGAAACAAATCAAACTCCATCAAATATACCTGTGCTCTCTTCTAGACAGCTATCATCTGCCTCATTGCCCTTGTCTGAATCCACTACGCAAAATCCATAAACATCTGCACAAATTGTGTCATCAGGATAGTCATGGACTTTGATGTGTAAAAATTCAGTTTCAGAATTCACAGATGCATACATACTCAATCCACCAAAAACTACTAATAGCCTATATGTATAAGATTCTACAGTCCTCAAAAATTATAATAGTAATAGTGCCAAAGCAAGATTAAGAGGCAACTAAAGATTACACAAACTGCCACAAATGCAAGTATATAAAAGAAATGATAACAAACTAAGCCTATTAACCCAAGTAAACAAACCAAACTAGAATACATAAAAATCAAACATGAACACTTAAACAATAATAATAATAAAAACAATAAGCCATGTTTTGACTACTCCATCCTCTTCTTAGTTACTTACCCATCCGTTGAGCTCAAACCTGCAATTTTAGTTGGGCAGCATCACATGTTAAGAAAATTAGTATGGTAATCTTATTAAAAGTATACAAAACTGCCTTTGCATATAGAATACAAAAAGCTAAATCACAAAAAGAAAATCAGCTATAATGAAACTAATAATAGTAGTTAACAAAAAACACGAAAACAACTTAAGATAGCTCGAAAAAATACCTTTTAGTACAACAATTTTTTAGGCAAAAACACCTGCAACTCACAATACGTTAAACAACATCTCCAAAGAGTAATCCAAATAATGATTAAAACAATATTAGTTAAAAGGAAAAGACGAGCACAAATAAACCAGAACCATACAAAAGTCTGAACATCAATACCCATTGATGAGACCCCACAAAGACCGAAGTTTAAGCGCCAAACCAAAATAGAAACATCAGAACAAAGTGTATATTTGAAATAACAAATAAATGGATTTGAAAAAAAAATCACATCTAAAGACGAAACCCCAAGTCCAATAGAGTCTTGAGAGATTATAAGTCAAGAAAGGAAACATAGACCGGTAAAGATACATTGCTCTATCAAAACAAAGAAAAGCGAGTTAAGAAATACAAAAAAACACACTTTTTTATTTCAAAAACAAAGAGATCCGAAATAGAGAAGGAGAAGTCATCGTACCTTACCAGCAATGTGACAACAGTGAACCATGTGAGCAGTGGCCAGTGGGAGAAACAAGAGTTTATGTAGAAGCAGCAAAAAAAAGTCTCAACCCTAGTAAATTAGGTTACCTTGACAGCCTAAGGCAGAGAAATACAGGGCCAAGAAAGTACCATCCTTTGAATTGCAGCTATGCTCCCACCACCATAGCCAGAAAGTAAGTCCAAGAACTACAAAGAAAACAATCAATCTCTCTCAGCTTTTATGCTTTCATGCTTAACATTAATTACTACATCATGTGGGAGCGGCAAACAAGTATTAAAATAAATATACTTAGCTAAAAGTACTGCAAAAACCTTCAATGACACGACTAATTTTAAAGCTCAATGAACATCCCAACAAGGCGTGCTTTTGGTTGAATTTAATGAAACAATGAACAAAGAAACATCCAGTAATAGAGTAAGCAAAAGAGAATTTGGACATATGACAACGAAGGCAATTCAAAACACCAATTCAACAAATGAGTTGCAGTTGCACACAGATTACAAAATTTCCATTTTTTACTGTGCCAAGTTAATTCTAAAGTAAAATTCAGTGCCCGGATAAATCAAGGTGTACAAGAACTCTTGCAGCAGTGCTTGTAAACATGCACTGTCTCCTTGAAGGACCATCATTTGACCATTTGACGGAGACAAACATGGTAGTTGGCTTAATGTCTGAAATATAGTCGACTGAGGAGGTTACGGACATGGCTACGACTTTGGACTTGAAGATGCGGATAAAGTTCACAAACATGATAAACCCTGAGACCTCGCTAGTTAACGTTCAGAGGCTAAAAACAGCAGCGACATACTCCCTCCGTCCCGCAATAGATGACCTATTTGAAAATTTGCAATTTTGACCTAAGTTACTTTGACCATATTTTTCTACTAATATACAAAGATAAATAATATCTTATAAGATGTCGTTAGATTCGTCTCGATGAGTATTTTCAAAATATCAAATTTTCATAATTTTTTCTAATATATTATTCAAGATATATAAGCTCAAAATTATGCATTGACATGCGTAATATGGTCAACTGTGTCATGTATTGTGGGACGGAGGGAGTACTGTAGAAAAACAGAAACAGATGAAGCCAAAACTACACTAAACCTGCCCCCACAACAAATAGCCCCCAACTCCAACTATACAGGTACAAAGTTAAAACTAAAACCAGGAAAATGTCCTTCAAAACTGCAAAATATGCGACGAAAAGCAATAACAACACATCAGCAACCAAAACTGAAGCTAACAAGGGCCTAGAAAAAACCCAAAAGCACAACCAGAGCGCCCCTAAAAATACGGACTAACCTCCAAAACCTGAAGCGGAACTGGTTCCAAAACGAGACCGAGTTTACCACCAGGCCAGGCCAACAAAAGCATAGCAGAACAAAGACAGAATAGGACCAAAAATAAGATGCAATCCAACACCAAGCAAGTTACCACCAATCCCCCCACCATACATACCTTTACACAGGAAGACACCATACATACCTTTACGCAGGAAGACACCAAGTGTAAACCATAGAGTAAAACAAAACACAAATCACAAAGGTGCCACACCTTCCACCCCTCACTTCAGTAAGCAAAACCGAACAACCAACAACAAACCTCGCGACACCAACAAGCAACAGCGCACAACCAGACCTCACCAACTGCTAACTTACTCAGATTACCTGACCAAACAATTATATAAGCATTTGCTTACCATATAAATGCATGTATCTTCCCGTAAAAAAATTGGTATGTATCTATACATTTGTGCACCTACAAAAACTAGGGTATGGTAGGACTATCAAAAAACCTAAGTGTACCAAACACACTCTAAGGGTAAGACTACCAAAAAAGACTTGATGAGTGTTTGTTTTGGCGGTGGGAACAAAGTAAAAGAGCGTCTACAGTAAAGCTACAAATAGTAGCTTCTCTATTTTCACGGTGAAACACTCGCAAACGTGCGGTGGCAGTGGAAAAAGCGAATAATGGAACAATCTATTCAACTTCAACGGATACGGTTGAAATCAGCAAAGGGCATCTTATTTCTCTTTGGTGGTGCTGCTGGGGGGGTTCCAAAGACTTCCCAAAATCTCAGGGTCTGGTCTGCGGCTGCAGATGCCACAGTAGACCCGTCTGGACTCTGTGTCATGTGCAGCACCCTTGAGGTGTGACCGTGAAGCTCGACAATCTTCAACATTGAAGGATACTTCCAAAGGGTAAGCTGGTTTTGAGTCAAACCATGTGAGCTAAGAAGCTCGCGCTCATTTTTGCTCCAGAGCAAAGCACATACTTGCGATCCCGTATCAACAGAATTCACGCGTTCACCCATGCCCGTGTTCCATAGCTTTACGCAACAATCACCTCCACCTCCACCAGAAGCCAATAGATTACCCCGAAAAGGACACCAAGCCAGTGCCTTCACAGCAGCTTTGTGTTCATCAAACTTATAAAGCCAACGGGTAGGTGAATTTGAAGAAACAGCAGACATATCCCATATGTGAACGACATTATCGTTACCCCCACTTGCCAGTTGTTTTCCATCGAGTGACCATTTGAGCCCACAAACCTCACGTCGGTGTCCCCTGTATGTGTTGATGATCTGAGATCTCAATCTAACATCATTGTTTACAATCTTACCATCCATACCTCCTGTTGTGAGAATATGACCGTTCCAAGCCAGTGAGCCCACTCTTGCTCTGTGTCCGCCCTTCAATGTCCTTAGCTGCAGTGACCAAAATGAAACCACAAAAACATGAAAATATTAGAAACCATTTCCAGTTTGAAAACAATACAACGAAGATGTTCACTATGGTGAATACAAAGAACACAAACGGTATTTACCTGTTTGTTAGCAGCGGTATCCCAGAGCTGAACATATGAATTGGTCAACCCAACGGCTATATGGCGTCCATCTGGAGCCCAACACACACTTGTGACCGGACCCTCTTCTTCATAGACAGTGACAAATTCAGACCCGGAATTGTCTGAGGCATTCCAAAAATAAATGGTATGATCAAGTGCGATGCTAAGGACATTACGTGAGCCCCAATCTAACAAATTCAAGGAAAAATCGTCCGAGAGATCAGGAAGATCGAAAGTACCCTCACAAGTCTGCAAAATCAATATTTTGTCACAAAACACATAAAATTAGAATAAAAAATGGCATATAACTAACTAACTACAAACAATTGAAAGAATAATATTTAAAAGTTTTAATCAGAATGTGATCGAAAATTTCCAAATTTGTTAGAGAAATAGAGTGATCCAAGATAAATGAGCAAACGGGAATTTCTCAATTAACATTTTTCTATTAGACAGAGACACCATACAAACAAACACGTCAACGTCAATAATAATTCAAGAAAAATGAATTAATTGAATGTAATCGTATTGGGTTGGACACTCACATGTGTCTGACACCGGACACATATTTGATCAGAGGTGTCAGTGCTACAAAGTTCGCAGTTTCAACAAGCAAAAAGATAATGATTAATTACCTTAGGAATATATCTCATAGGTTTGGACCGAGGGCAAGGAGGAGGAGAAGGAGGAGAAAGAACGTTGCGTTTTCGAGGTTTATTGCGGAAAGCTAAAATACGTGTTGGCAGGTCAGCGGCTTCAGCAAGTTTCTTCTGATAGACGTTTGAAGCGAGCCACAAATTCTCTTTTCTAACATTCGTAGTAGTTGTTGATAGGATGCTGGTGGCGTGATCCCAATCGATAGCAGATCGATTCGGTATGAAGCGATCGATGTTTTGATGCCAGCGAGAATTGTTATCGTCGTCGAGATGGAGGAAGCGTTGGAGAAGAGGGAATGGTGTCATGTTAACCTACCTACCTGCAAAAAAAGAATGAAAACAAATTCAGAATTTCAGATAATTTCGATTCGGAAACAAAATAAAGAAACACAGAGATTATTGAATGAAAGTATTGTTGTAAGATTCAGCAATCTGATCGATAAGAGAAAGAAAGAGATCGCGCGCGAGAGCGGGAAGAGAAATGAAGAGAACTGAGTACAGTAAAGTAAAGAAGATTGTGACCTAACTATCATATTTATAGGTTTGTGTTTCGTACGTTGTTCCTACGCAAACGCGGGTAATGGGCCTTTTGTACGTTTAGCCGACCCGACCCGACACATAAAACCTATATTAAAACTGAATGAGAAATTAGTCCTCCGTGTCATTAATCTTTTTATTAATTATTTTAATTTTTTCCTTAAAAAAATTAATTTAATTTATATTTTCATTTTATTTCCCTTTTTAATTAAAAAAAACACTTCGAGTAAAATTCAAATCGGGGACTAAAAAACATATTTTTGAAAATAGGGGATCAAAATTTTAAAAATAAAATAAGAGGGCAAAAGTATATTTAAGACTAAATTTATTAATTTACGAGTATGATACCGTGTCAAACACGCAAAATTAACTTGTTATATTTTACTAAGAAATATGATTTAAACTAAATTAAAAATTAATATACACAATATATATAGTGAATATTAAATTATTGACATATAAGTTAGCATAAACTTAAAGTAAGTTTAGTTTAAATTATAAAGTTTTTTTTCACGAAAAGTATAAGTTGTTAACACCAAATCAACAAATTATATATATTTGGATATTTGTCTTAAGCACGTGTGTGGGATTTTTATATTTTTGATAATTTTAGTAAAAATATAAATATATTGTTTTTATATTCATCTGACAATTTTCAATCACTACTTTTTCTCCCTATTTTTAAATAAATTTTTATGTTTTTTGTGGTTCAAATTTCATATTTAATTTATGTTTTGCTAGAAAATTCTATTTTTTTGGGAGAGATTTTTAAAATATTCTACACATTTCTACACAATTTTATAAAAAAAATACAAAAATTGAATTAAAAATAGGGAGACTAAAACGTAAAGGACTAAAAGTTGAAGGAAAACTTTAGAGGGACTAAAACGTAAAGTTGGTATATTTATAGGGACTAAAAACATGTTTAACCTTTCAATATATTTCATTTTGCATTTATGATAATAGTGAATGCACTAATACTTGACAGGAGCACTTAAAACCATTTTAATCTTTCCTTCACAGACATGGCAACAAAGCTCATTCCCCGCTTTGATTGGGTTTGGGTATGGGTTAAGGTTTTCCCCCATTTCAAAACACGGGTACGGAACGGGTAATGGGGATATAAGTACCCACCGCGAACTCATACCTAAACCCGTCCCGAATGTAAAAAATCAATCTATTTTCCTTTTTTATATAAACAGAAACTTAAACCCTAAATCATTTAACTCACACAATCAAATTCTCAGTCTTTCATACGACCCTCACTTCTCTAAGTTCTATCGCTTCTCCTTCCACATCTCACACCCTCAGTCTCTCTCTTCTCCATCACCATAGACATCGATCACCTTTATCTCTTTGCAGGATCATGCATTACAACATTGAGTCCAGGGCTGAAAAATACTTTTTTTTATTATAAAAAATTATTCACTGCGGGAATGGGTATGGGGCGGGGATACCCGAACCTGTCAGGGATGGGGATGAGATTCGATTTCTCATCCCCGTTGGATATGGGTAGGGTAATCGGTTAGTATTTGGGAGTAGGGTATGGGGACGGGAAAGGTAAAACTCGTCCCCACCCCGCCCCATTGTCATGCCTACTCCTTCACTTATACATATGTCTTAATATGTGTTAAATGAGCAAATGTCTCACTTAATTTGGGACGGAGGGAGTATATTTTTTGGGTTCCAAGCTATACTTGGTGAACTATCCATGGTTCTGAACTGTGGATGTGTTTGGACTTTGAAGAGTGGGAACATGCCATTTCATCAACAATTCAAAAGATGATTGACTTCCTCTACAAAATGCTCTCAAGTGTCTCAACTTATTTATCATAATCTTGGAATTTAGAATGTAAAATCAATAAATGTGAATTTCTTGCCTTTTTAAACCTTGCAAATAGTTCAGCTCCCTTTACTAACACCGACATGTATGGATTCTCACATTTGGGGCCCTCGTAAGAAAGGCATTTTCTTAGTTAAAAGTGTGTGTCTCTCCATTAGGAAGTGAGAGGAATCCGATCTTTCTTAAATTTCTACTCGTAATGTCAATTTTGAGTTTTGGCCAAAGCTTTGTAACATCCAAACCATCACAAACATATTTATCTTGCCTGGAGAATTTTTCATGATGGCCTCTCTCCCCACTAAAAGAAGTTGATCCACATAGGAATGATGATTGATCCTTTTTGTCCTTGTTCTGGTAATGCCAACGAACCTAGGTGAAAAGGGTGTGGGCTCACTCTCCTTTGAGTGTTCTATTTAAGGATTCTTCCCATTTTCATACCTTGACTTGAACATGTCATTTCTCACTCATCATTAGATGTCGTCTCATATGTTCTTCCTTTTTGATATGGTATTTGGTTTGCTTGTAACAAATCATGTTTTGATGGGAAACAAGTTCTTGTAGAGGATATTGTTCGTAGGGCTTGGACAATAGTTGGTGACTACAATTCCCCTATTTCTTGGAAACCCCATGTGGTGTGAGGTTTTCACAACCTTTAAAATAATCAATCTTACTTTGGTATAGTGCTTGCTGATTGTAATAGTCTTAGCTCTCATTTTAATTCCTTTTCAGTAAGTCATGTTAAATGTAGTGTTAATACAACGACTATTTTTTAGCTAAATTTGTTTTATCTTCTTAGTGTACTGTTTGAATTGAGGAATGTCCTTGTATTGCTTCTTTTGTTGCAACTAATTTGACTGCATAATGAAATTTTGTTTCGTTCAAATGAAAAAATGAAAGAACTATATGGCGTCTCCTTTAGGATTCACCAATTTGAGAATCGAAACCGTTCAATTTTGGAGGATCTAAACCGTGTGCGGTACTTGTGCATTAGAGGAACGGCTCGCGGACGTTCTCCTGTGAGTTCCGGCCATCACTTCTGAGAAAGGAGCATTATATGTTAACCACTGCGGTGGAGAAACGTGTAACTGAAAACGGTTACGACGGAGATGCGCGTAACAGAAAACGGTTGCGGTGGAGGATCGTTGGACTGTGGCAGTTAGCAATTGATACCCTCCTTCTAGCGCTAAATGATCAGTGTGGTAAGAATGGATGAGTGGCAACGGCGACAAAGAATGATCCTGTGTGATGGTAACGGCTTCCGGCACGGCGACGATAAGTCTTTGTGGTGGAACGAAACGTGCCTGCAAGCACGTTAGCACTTCGACGCTCAAGTCAGTAATGAAACTGAGAAAGAGCGTATAGAAAGTGTTGCGAAAAGTGAATCATGCCTTGAGGGTGAAGCAAGTTCACCCATATATATGCGCGCGTCAATCATAACCGTCTCCGGGTTATGCGGTGTGTGATTAGGGATAGAGGAGGACATGTGTAGGGTGATCCTCCCGCGAGGGCGTGCTTATGTGTGGTACAGTGCATTCAAGCTGGCGCACTCCTTTAGGCGCCGAGCCTTAAGGCGATGTAAGTTTAGGTCACGTGTCAACGTGTGATTGGTCTTCTGACCAGTCCAGAACAGTACTTGTACCCAAAAAAAGAGAGGCTATATGTACATGAATCAAAATAGAGAACATAAGTAAGACGCATCATTGTGAAACATATGGATTTATTGGAAAAAAAATGTCATAACAAACAACACATAACAATCTTTTTTTCTTATTTCAAAACGAACCAATTCTCAGTCTCAATAAACAACTAATTTTTTTTGTTGACATGGAATGACTCAAAATTAAACAACTTAAGTCATGCTAAGAAACTAGTCATAATAACATTTAATATTGTTGTTAATTGATTCACAACCAGCTTGAATAAAAAAAAAATAGGCAAAAAGAGAAATTGATTAAATAAAATAAAGAGATACAGAGACTGAGGGACATTAGACCTGACCCAGGTACAATCCAAATGTGAATAAAAAATGATAATATAAACCAGTGGAACAACCCTAGTTAATCCTAACAACACAAACACTTCTCACGAGCGCAACCCAGCTAACCCACGTACGGGAACGAAACAAAATTACAAAAAAAGATGAAGAGTGAGCGTCTATATGATTAAAAAGGGTTTAGAATTGGCGAATGGATCGGCAGTCAACACGGTATCAAGATCTACGTAACAACAACCCTATGAACAAGCAGCATGCATAAAAGCTCTTTTGAGCATAAGAGTTCCCTACTAATCACAAGACTGAGACGGAAAAGGAGTCAGTACTGGAGAGGAGGAATCCTGTTAATACCAAAAATGAAATATTTGGTCGAACTCATGATTATATTTTCGATAAGGCAGATGGGTTATTTCGACATGCTGCAAAGTGGAAAGGGATTTCGACCAATAACATATAGACTTCGACACACCGCAATTTCGACCAGGGAAGTTAAAGTTGGAGTGCAATAAGGAAAAGTGGAACGTGTAGCGGCAAACAAGGCTGAAGTGTATTGAAGTTATTTCCTAATGTCTTAGTGCATGGAAGTTATAAGAAATTATTTCTATTTTTAATCTAGACCGTAGGATTTAGTGGTAGTTTTTCCTACAAGGTATATATATATATCAGTTTGTAATAAGAACAAGGGGTTGGTTTCTTGATTTCTTAAACTCTAACACCCCCGCTGCGGAGAAAATGGGTTCACGAGTGTATGGATTGATAGATTTCAACCACCCTTTACATTCTTGCAATTTAATATTACTATTCTTGCTTTATTTTTCTCTTTCTTTTGTAATTTGTATTTCTTTTCATCTTTCTTATCTTTCTTCTTCTTTTTAACATGCTCACTTAGGCATTTTTCTATCATGTTGTCATGAGACAACTTGTTATTAAAAAATATTGGATGCAATTCTGACATTAATGTTCTTAAAGAATGCATGAAGTGATGTCATAAGCCACGGGACTTGAACGATCCCCTTTAAAAATACATTTATGACCATTGATGGATAATGGAGTTTACATTACCAAAAATCAATGTAAACACATCCATGAAGTCTTGAGAGCTGCAGATCTCAACAAACCTGGAACATTATAGAGTCAAGGACAGGAACACTAGCTCAAACGGTTTCAAAGTATATACGTGATTGAACCCAAATCGAGGGATGAGTCCAACACGTTAGTAACTAAACAACCCTTTCGGGTTAAAGAACCAAACCCTTTTGGGTTTGCGAAACTGAACCACGCAAAATAGGCCACATCTGCTACCACCCAATCTCTGATCTGAAACACTAAATCATAAAACACGGACAATACAGTACAAGCAGATCGATACGAACACACAACCATAAAAAAAAACACACAGAATAACGGCGCAGACAACAGTGAATAATCAACCCGACGAAAATTCACACCAAACCCACGACAAAATCCAAAACGAACCCAAATCGAAACACAAGCAGAAGAGCTTCAGCCAATCTGTCACTAACTCAGGTATGGGTTCACAATCCTCCTTGTTCCTTGCAACAACAACGATCCAAAGGAAAAGCGACGAAGGAGGGTTAAACAAAAGAGACGAAGATTACCGGTGGAAGGAGAGAAACCTGTTGAGCAGAGATCCACCACCATCAAAACCCACGAACACAGAGGCAACCAAGAGCTTCAGGGGCCGCCGCAAACTGAAAAACGAACCAGAATCCATCACTGGTGCGGCGGCGAGGCCACTAGAAGGATTGATTATGGTGGTGCGGAGCACGAACCTCGTCGCACCACCAGAAGGATGAATTACATGGTGACAAAATTGTTTGGATTGTGGTGGAGCTAGATCTCTTTGAATCAATTAACAAAGAGAATCATTTTAGAAATCTATCGGACCTTGGTGAATGTATCCATATTTTATTAAATAAAGAAAAGATAAAAACACAGTTACTATGTAATAAATTTTAAATTCAAAATTTCAATCTTGAATATTTAAATAAATCATAAACAATTCATTTTCCTTCATTGTCATGAATTAAACATGATTCTTGGATTCATGTATTTCATTCACAAACAACACCATCAATTAAATGCATGAACCACTGCTATATCTTGCAAAGAATACATACATCTCTCTTTGTAAAAAAAAAAATACATATATCTTTCATTCTTTGTCTATTAAAGATGACTCTTTAAATCATGTATCTCACATGCGAATTAATATTATATATACCAGAAATATAAAGTGATTGTAGATTTTAATCACTCTTACATTTATGTATTATGCTTAAAAAAAGTCAAATATCTATATTTTATAAATAATCCCATAAAATTATTTAACATTCTATTATTTTATGGAAAATTATAAATTACATTATTTGCAACATTGATATTAGATGATGAATCAACAACGTTAATTATTTATTTATTTTCCTTAAAAAAAACGTTAATGATTTATTTAGTCTCTAATTTATATTCATATATTCTTTTGTATTTTCTTCTTTTTCTTTCTTTCTGTTACACACATGGTCGTAACAATTTGAAGGCTTTGTTCTAATCTTAAAAATTGAAATCTAATAAAAAGAAGCACCAAAATCTCAAAAATAACAATTTTTTATTTAAATGGTAAATAACATAAATAACCTAAAAAAAAGGCATGTTCTAACCAATAATATCAAAATACAAGTTTAAGGTGATATCAATTTTTTATTCATGTCCTACAAGATTCCTCTCCGGATAGCTCAATTGATGGCATTCAAATACTCATCAAACCTTTTTTTTTTAAAAAAATAAAATAAAATTATACGTCCTTGAGTAAATATTTGGTTGATATTCCATTCATTAACAATATCAGTAGCGTTATCCAAAACATTAAAATCAGTTTCTATATATCCCTCATAACATGAACTCAACCCCATTATGTTCTTTATTTAATTTATCAAATAAAAAAAATCTTTTAATACTAATAATATTATTTTTTGTGGATGAATGCTAATATTATACTAAACCTATATCTATTAGCGAAAAGACGGGCATTCACGTGTTCGTCTTTCCGTTCTTTTTATTGCGCTAATGTTTGAAAATGATGAACGGTGTTTTTTTTATTAAATTTTGATTTTGATTAAAACTTCAAGTTATAAAAAATCAAACTAACCATGTTTATCTATTTCAAAGACACCAACAATAATACAATATAACAACAACAAAAATCTAAATTCTTTTTTTAATGACACCAACAACAATTTTATTATAGAAAAAGTTATTTAAGGGTATAATTGGAATGATGAAAAAGTAAGTATAAACATATTCATCTAATTTGTTACACTTTTTAAATGATAAAGAATATATATATATTCATATCGTGTTTGTTACATTTGTTTTAATATTAAAATTTATTCTTATTTATTTGTTACATGTGTTATTTGTATTAAAAATTGAGGATATTTTTGAAAAAAAAAATCTAACCCAAAAGTGTTAAAAGGGGTAGTTTTCATTATATATAGTATAGATATCTATTAATATAATAATATTATTAATTACGAATATTTACCCTATTTACGATATCTTTTATGTTTTTTATTTTGAATTAGTGTTGGAGAATTTGACAAAGGACCCACCACCTGTTTCATATATATATATATATGAAAAAAACCAGAAAAGGAAAAGGTGCTGAACGAGTCAAAGAGAAGGAAGGTCGCCATAGGCAGAGACGAAGGGGGGAGAATGAGAATGAGGAGAGAGTTGGGGATGAAGCTGCCCATGGAATTGAAGACGGGAAGAGACAACTATCTTTCTTCTAGAAACTCAAAGTTAACATAGTCATATATATTCAAAGTTAACGCAAAATTGATGTATTTTGATTAGTTTTTATTATTAGTGATATTTTAGTAAGAAATTATCTCTTGTGTTGATAATAATTAAAAGAGTATAATGATTGTGATATATATGAATAAATTGTGATAATGATATGATGACAAGTGATTAGTTGAATTTGTAAGTATTGATTATTTTTCGTTTGAAATTTATGGTTCTGCTTCAATAGTAAGACTAATGGGGAGTCCTTCCCCTATTAAACACCGTAAATAGGCACTCCCTTTATGGTATCAATGAATATGGTGCCACCACTATAATTACAAAATATTTATTCAAGAACAAAAAAAGAAACTTATTTATTTATGTCGCAACCCTTCCTTGCCGCCCAAGGTTCAGCAACCACACCCTTAGCCGTCGGCACTATGACCTTCGTCGGACCTTCGGCGGTTTCCGTCTACAGCTGTACCAACGCTTGCAAGCAGTTGTCTCCTCGTGTCTAAACTTATTGCATCTTTCTCTGTGAATGTTGTGTTGTGTTTACTGTTTCATAAGCTTCAAAGTTCAATTTTAAGCTCTTTAAATTCTTTCAATCCCCCTATATTTTCTTTTCTTTTCTTTCATATTTTAATTTTTCTATTCATTGACACCGAGTGGGTTTTCCCTTTACCATCTGACATATGATTCTTTCTTAGTATTGTGATTGAGAATTTTCTGGTTAAATTACTCATAACCAATTTGAGTTGGCATGGCTCGACCATCAAATGGGAAATAAACAGGCCAATTGATATACTCATACGATACAACTCAAGAATAAGAGCCCTCTGATGGCGACACCAAGACGGGTCAGCACAGCAACGACAACATGAACACAATCGGCGCGCAGCGGTGCTACAAGAAAAAGACAAATTGCCCTTACTTTATAAGAAAATAATCATTAGACATAACACTTTTACTAAAGTGCCCTTACTTTATAAGAAAAAGACAAACTTAAAGTTGAATTGAAAATTGTGTGAGAGAAAAATTTGAATATTTATTTAGGGTAAAGTTGGAAGAAAAAAATTAAAGTTGTATTGGAAATGTAAAGTGACATTCATTTTGAAACAATTTTTTTTGGTTAAAGTAACACTCATTTTAAAACAGAGAGAGTACATTTATGATGTCTCTAAAACAAAATGCTTTCAAGTGTCTCAACTTATTTATCATAATCTTGGAATTTAGAATGTACCGTCAATAAATGTGAATTTCTTGCCTTTTCAAACCATGCAAATACTCCAGCTCCATTTACCAACACCAACATGTATGGATTCTCACATTTGGGGCCCTCATAAGAAATGCATTTTCTTAGTTAAAAGTGTGTATCGCTTCGTTAGGAAGCGAGATGAATCCGATCTTTCTTAAATTTATACTCGTAATGTCAATTTCGAGGTTTGGCTAAAGCTTTGTAACATCCGCACCATCACAAACATATTTATCTTTCTCGGAGAATTTTTCGTGATTGCCTCTCTCCCCACTAAAAGAAGTTGATCCATAAAGAAATGATGATTGATCCTTTTTGTCCTTATTGTGGTAATGTCGACGAACCTGGGTGAAAAGGGTGTGGGTTCACTCTCCTTTGAGTGTTCTATTTAAGGATTCTTCCCCCTTTCATACCTTGACTTGGACAAGTCATTTCTCACTCATCATTAGATGTTGTCTCATATGTTCTTTCTTTATGCTATGGTATTTGGTTTGCTCGTAACAAATCATGTTTTGATGGGAAACAAGTTCTTGTAGAGGATATTGTTCTTAGGGCTTGGACTGTAGCTAATGACTACAATTTAATGTTGAACACACATGTAAGATTTGATACATCTGAGCCTTTCAATTCCCCTATTTCTTGGAAACCCCATGTGGTATGTGGTGTTCACAACCTTTCAAATAATCAATCTTACTTCAGTATAGTGTTTGCTGATTGTAATCGTCTTAGCTCTTATTTTAATTCCTTTTCACTGAGTCATGTTAAACATAGTGTTAATATGACGGCTATTTTTTTAGCTAAATTTGTTTTATCTTCTTCGGATACTGCTTGAATTCTGTTGCAACTGATTCGATTGCTTAATAAAATTTTGTTTCGTTCAAAAGAAAAAATGAAAGAACTATATGGTGGCTCTAATTGAATTTTATATATCTAAGACTAAATAAGTGTTCCGTGCCAATCAAGACACTGATATTTTTAGCATGAAAAACTGGACAGATATTCTTTAAGAAAAAGAAATATAAAGGGAGTCTAGTATGAATGAGGGGGTGGGGTGATAGCAGCACCTTTCTTATTTACAACCTTGCTTGGTTTGCAGATCATAGGTTCATACAGGCTGGAACAAGAAATTGCACAAATAAACACAGCACGAATTCACACAGAAACCGGCAAGAGTGATCTGTGAATCAGTAAATCAATCATCAATAATACAGTAGCAAGTCTATGTACAAGGTGTATTAATTTGCAGTTACATAAGAATAAATAATATATGTGCATCTGTTTCTATACCGCGTTACAATGAATACATTTTCCGTGGTCGTGTATACAGTGTTACTAACAAAAACTCTTCCGACTAACCTATACACTTGAAATTTCTTGTATACCTACATTTCCTAGCCATCTCTGATATTAGTACCACTATATTAAATTCATCCTCCAACCAATGCCAACAAATAAGAAACGAGAAGTTAGGCCTCAAAAGCAGAATTGGTTCTTAGTGAAGGTAATGATGACAACAGGTTTTTAATTTCAAAACCCTTTCCCCAAAAAGAGGCAAGACAGAGACCCATTATAGCCATGGCTACAACAGAACATGCAGGAGGAACTGCTTGACTACTTCCCAAAAATTGAGTTGCGAGAAGGCCTGCAAGTGTGGAGCTCTGCATTCCAGTGCATAATGAAATTGTTCTGCTCACCTGTTCTTCCTGCCTGTGACAAAGTATTTATTGTGATAGATGTCAGAAATCTTGAAATATAGTAGAAAATAAAATATGGTTTTTAACTTTTTTACTAAACTAACTTGCAAAAAAAAGTTAGTACAGGAAATATTATATCTGATGCAGTGTGGTCAAATATCAGTGATAGCAATGCTATAGCATAGCGGATTATGATGAATCTACTACGAAAAGAGTTGATGCTATCCTAGTTTCGCTACTATGGCAATAGCAAAAAAGAGAATTTTAGGGTTTTTGAAAATAACAAAAACCGCATGTGTGCCAAATTGGACCTATTTTAAAAATAGAAAAACCAAAGAGTCAGTAATACGTAGATCTTTCAATATGTAAGCTATGCGTTGCCTACATTCCATTTTTCTGTATGTACTTAATGTGCCTTTTTTTTTTCTTCTAAATATAATTGATTTATTTCAACTGCTATGTGGCTTTTGCTCTTTGCCAGCATCACTATCTGCTATTTGACATTGCGTATTTTTGGTGTTCCGCTATTTTCCGCAATCCAAAATTGATTCAGAGGTACCAATCTCAGTAATAAGAATATATATAATCATTCCCTATAGGAAAGATATATAGCATCATTATCATTTATTTCACATCTCTGATATTAAAATGGATGCTGATACAGTCAACAATCCAGCATCAGTACAGGACAGCCCAGCAAGAATGAGAAGGAAGAAAAAACAGTTAATTCACAACATTCAATAGGAATAACCGAGAAGAATAAGTTGTTGGACAGAATTTAACCCTAAAGCTCTTTATCAAAATGTATATATTTCCCCAACTTCAATCCTAACACAAGGCAATGACACAAATTAAAAGCCTGAAGCTGAATTAGCTACGAACAAGGCTACCAAATGAACAAACATAACTAATTACTGGAATCTGCATATATGCAATATACTTTAATATACTTTCTAAAGTTGGCATACCTTAAGGATGGAAGGTTTGAGAACCAATATCCTAAGGTGAAGGCAGCAGCATGAAATATTAATACCGGAGCAACCAATCGAAGACCTTCGCCTGACAAAATTTGACTTCGGTTTATAGCAAGAGGGCTGCCAATGCACAATGAAGTACAAATCATAGCAACAAAAGGCATCACAGGTCGAAGAATAGATACAACTGGCTTTGCATATGTATTGAGAAGAAGACCAAGTGTCACCGGAGCAAGAACAACCTGTAAAATTTTCACAAATTAATCTGACATTAAATCAAATTCAGGTCAGTGTTGTCAATCACAGATCACAGAAAATAGAAGTTTGTTCCAATTCCGCTATGCTATAGCACATCCACTATTTGACAACACTTATACTAAATAGCGCATCACAGAACAACAGCGACATGTTCAAATTTTGCGACCTTGTAGCGATATAGCGCCTCTATTTGACAACACTGATTCAACTAAAACAATAATCTAGAAGCAGCCAAAACTTACCTGTAATATTGACTTTGACATGGCAACTGCATCAACCGGCACAACAGATCCAATTAGAAGACCGGTTAATAAAGGCGTAACAATAACCGATGCAATAGTGGTATAGCTTGTAAGAACAATGCATAGGGCTACATCCCCTTTACTTATAAAGCTTGCATAGCTAGATAACTGAGCTCCTGAAACACAAGCTGTGAGGACAAAGCCTGCATAAAACATTCTAGGCAAGCCAAAAGCCTTTGCAATCAACACACCAAGTACAGGTTTCAGTACATATTGAGCAATAAATCCAATGGAAAGTGGTAAAGGCCTGCAACAGAATCATCAAAATAATGAATATTGAAAGAAGTTGGATTACTCCACTTATTGAAAAACAGGCAAAAATTAAAGTAGAAATGAGAGTCAAACCTTTTGAATGCAAGAGCAAAATCTTCCATGGATAGTCCTATCCCAATGGACAACATAATCCCACCAAGTGCTGGAGCATATAACTCTTTAGATACCCTGATTAGTAAAACAAGTTGAAATTTCAGTTCTTTCATTTTTATACCATTCCTTTCTATATGCGTCAACTAACTGATAGAATTAAAAATTCATAATCGAAAACGAGCAAGCAAAATGTACAACTTTAAAAGTAAACAAAAGAAATAAAAAAAAGTAGAATAACTTTGGTTACACAATATATTGATTGACAAATTGGAGTCAGAATACATATATGGATTCCTGCAGACAAAATACCGTGCCTGCGTTCAGATAGTCAGCACATTGATGAACAATTTGATCAAGACTAGACAATTCGAAAAATCAAGCTTGAAATCTAGAACGTCTAATATTGGTCCAACGGCCACAAATGTACTGACTATGCAAATGCAGAGTATCTTAAAACAGTGTTTCCATTTCCATAGCAGAGGGGCCTAATATAATACTCCATCCCCTCTCAATTATAAGCAAATTTTACTTTTTTAGGTTCATATATTACATATCAAACACATCTATTATTCAATGAATCTAAAAAGTGATTTTTTTACTTATAATAGAGACCGGATGGAGTACTATCTTACAAGCCTTTAATCAAACACATGATAGCCTAGGTGTCCCCTTATAACCAACACTTTTGACATTGACACCGACACACTTCATTACATTGAATTATGTCATTTTCTCAAAATATTTTACTGGCGTCCACGTATCAGTGCTTCATAGTTAGGTGTTCGAGGTTTAGTAATTAATTAACAGTCCCCAATAATCTCAATAAAAAATAACTTTTCAAGCATAAGTACATTCATATAAACTAAACAAAAGGGTTTATAGAATAATAAGAAGAAAACACTAATTGTCAGTTACATTGATTTTTTTGATTAAAAACAAATCAATATCCTTAAAACAAGTGTTAATTAATAAACAATAATTTTAAGGAACCCCACCAAGTAAAAGTGGAAGGTTGAGAAAGAGCAGCAACAGCAGTAACAGCAACAACAAAAGGAAGCAATGCAGACAAAATCTGAGACCAATCTCTTTCACCAACATCACCATCACCACCACCAACAACAACACTTTCATCAACACCAAATTTAAGAAACGAAGATTTCCCTTCTCTATGGTTAAACCCAACTCTTCCACCATGAAACTTAGAAGTTGAGCAAGCAAAACTCGATATAGAGCAACCCTTTGAGACCCTTTGAAGGGAAAAGGAAGAACGAGTGCGTAAGAGAGGTTGGAAAGATAGAGGTTTATGCTTTTGTTTCATGGGAGTGAATGGAGAAAAAACGGGAATGGAAGCCATTGAAAAAGGAAAGAGGGGTGTGAAGAGGAAATGAAGGGGGTGTGAAGATTGAAGAAGAAGATGAGGGGATTATGAAAATGAGATTCGCATATATACTTACGAGTGTGAATGAGAACAAATGAAAAAGTAGGGACTTGTGATGAGAGTGATGATAGATAGATGGTTGGGTGTTAGATATTGATTGGTTTGGTTTTAGAGATTCATGCATTATTTTTAGATGTAGTTTGTTGAACAGGTTAATATATAACAAAATACTATGATCATTTAAATTTTGTTTGCAACTAAATATCTATCTTTAAAGTTTGAGAAAATGATGGTCAGTTAATTTCTATTCCCTCCCTTTCAAATTAACTTGATTTTTTTTTTGGTAGATGGAGGAAAAAATTAACGAACTTATTTGGTCATTTTATATGTATTGAGAAAATTGTATAAATAAAAGAGAAAGAATAATATTTTTAATGTATTTATTGTTATCAAAGTGTAAAGTAAAATATGTTGAAATGAAAATGGTGAAAGTGATATTAATTAGCAGGTATAATTGAAAATAACAATTAATATTTTTCTGCAAATTAAAAAGTACAATTATTTTAAAACAATTTTTCTTTTATAAAAAGGTTAAGCAAGAGAGAGAGTATAAATTTGTTTTGCACTTGCATTCAAATGATGTCTATAGCATTTCATTCATAATTAAAGATCGGATACATGTGAATTTATCATTTTAAGTCATCACAAGAGAAATTTTGCTCTCGCCGAAATCGAGTGAGTTTTTCCTATTCTTGATGTAGATACCTATGAAGCTATATATCTTCTATGAAGTGGGTTACTGATTTACAAAATCGAGATCAAACATGTATTCGAACTTAATTAGAAGAGTCTTCGTAAACATAGTTCAGTCATCACAAAATTTAAGGGGGAAACATTTATACGTAATTATATATTACCTTTATAGTTTGAAATATTATTTGGATACAGCACTAATTTATAATTAAAGTATTTGTTTAATTTAATTTCTATAAATGTAAATTAATTACCTTTCACAAAAATTAAGCAATGTTATTACTCTTTTGTTTTTTGATTTCCCATAAATAGACTAAATGTCGGACATTAAATTTAGATGGCATCTCAAAATTTAAACATTGGTTCCTTATTGCTTCTACGTGTTTCTTTACTAAACGACAACTATAGTACTCCATGTTGAAAGGAGAAACGAGGAGAAGAACTGACCGCTAAATGAACATAACATTCATCGGTTGAAATTACAACATGTCATCATCAAGAGCAAACAAAGAAATATATGTTGACTACAATAAAAAAACTTGCACTTGAAACAAATTAAATTATTGAAAGAGAACGCACGACCACCGTCCAAAAATATATTATACAATAACCAAAATCTATATAATACCCAAACAAAACTAACACAAAATCTATATAATCAATCCATACTCCAAGTACCATTTTCTTTCCCTCAACCTTCAAAAACCCAAAAAGTGTGATTTTCAGGGTCAAAATTTTCATTCCAAATCATTGCAAATCCTCAGGAAGCAAATTGAAGGTGAGAAAAACACAAGAAGAGGGGTTGAATTGTGTTTGTTTTTTCTTCGTTTTCTCCTACTGAAGTCACTGATCAGAAGCAGATAGAGTTCAACTTCTGAAGTGATAATCAGAATCTAAATGCAGCGGATAAAAACAGAGAGAGAGAGAAGAAAGACACAAAACAATTATACAGGTTCCTTCCACAAACCGGAAGTAGTCATGTCCCCCTTGCACTTCCAAGGAGTGTTCACTAAAATGTAATATCAAATTACAACTGCTCAATGCTACAACTAGCACGAGACTTCAAATTACTCAAGCACAACTGCAAGAGATTTCCTATGCTCTTGAACACAATCAAGAGACTTCCAATGCTCAAGCACAACTGCAAGAGATTTCTATTGCTCAAGCACACAAGCAAGAGACTTCTATTGCTCAAGCACACAAGCAAGAGACTTCTAATCAAACAAAATTACAGAGAAGTTTGTTTGAGTTTGAACACTTGATATACAATTAGTGGTGTTCACAATACAAATCAGATACAAACTCTTAAGACTCTTAAGACTTTAGAATTTATAAAATATGAACTTTGATAAGAAATTCTAAGTGACTTTAGATGCAGAACAATAACAGAGTTTTAAACTTTGAATTGTTGTATGAGTCTTGCTTTTGTGTGTGTTTGTATTATCCAACTAGTAAGTCTTCACTCCTTTATATAGAGGTGTGAAAGATACATTGGAAAGTTGCCAGCACAAAAAAATAGTCGTTTGAAACTTGTTGAAAATCACCAATGATCTTTTGTCTGATATGGTTATTGTCCTATGAAGGATCAATTTCAAATGCATTCCTAGTTTGAAGGAACATTTCTGCAGGCAGAGCTGTTATTCTTGCCTTGTTGTAGAGACATGAACAGAGTAGTGGAGGAAGTGGTTGTACAGTTCGTACAATTATTCTTTGTCAACGCTCTTGATAGAACACGCATCCTATGCTTTCAAATTTCATCTCAAGGGCCGTTGTTACACTCTTTCAGTCTAATGCAATGTTGAACGAGATTAAATCCATTACCCATCCTTTGAAGCTTTAAGTCTTTCATCTCCTGATGAACTTCAGCTTCTGGTGATCTTGCTTATGATGAGATGCTTCTGACGAACTTGCTTCTAATGACGTCATCACTTCAGGAGCACTTATACTTCAGATGCATTTTTCTTCAGATGCTTCAAGCTTCCTTTTTGTTGATTCCTTTGCTCTCTTTTGTTCTTCCAAAACCTTATAAAGATATCAAATTTTTGTTTATGGTCCTGTACACTTGAACAAATATTAGCATATCCAATTGACAATTTTTAATACCTTGTTATCATCAAAACTCTAAGGGTAACGTATATTAAACATCTTTCGTTCCAGCAATCTCCCCCACTCTAAGGGTAATGTTTGTTAAACGCATTTTATTCCAACAGTTTCTACGCTCATCAAGCATCAAATATCAGGTAATGTATCATCTAAACTCATTTGATTTGCTGGTTTTTGGGCTCGGTTCGTCAACTTTGGGAAGAAGGTTGAACATGAGTTAACTCACGCAGGGGCTAATGTGAGTTAACGCACGCAGGTGTTGAGTCAACGTAGCTTAAGTCACACATGAGTAATGCGCAACGTGGCTTAAGTCACGCATGTGTAATGCTATGTTTTTGAAATTTTGCGCCACTTTTTTTCTTTGTTAGCTTGTTGCACAAGTTTTTTTCCTTGTTATTTTGTCATTCAATAGGCATAGTGATATGGTTGAAAATGTGACGGATGATGGCGTTGACCCGAAACCGTAAATGTGAAGTTGAAAGTCAAAATTCCCTTTAAAGCTCACATTGGTCACATTGAAGAAAAATCTAAACTGGTACCTACCGGTGTTGGCAACGTTCGTGGTATTGAAGTAGACATCGACTCATTTCTTATAACAAATGAAAGATGGGGAGAGCGAGATGATTTACTTGGTTGAGTTCGTCGACAAGCGGCAAGGGATGGATTTACTATATCTATAAATAAATCTAGTTTAAAAAGGTCATTCTTGACGATGCAATGTGAAAGGAGTGGTGAATACAAACCACCTAAGACGAGGAAGAAACTGAACCTTGAAGGCACGAGCTCAAGGAAATGTGAATGTCTATTTAGGTTGCATGGTTTCTTTGAAAAAGGATACAAAAGATTGGTGGATTGCAATGCTTTGTAAAATTCACAACCATGAGTTGGCTCCAAAGTTAGCCGGTCACCTTCTTGCGGGTAGACTAAAAGAGGAGGAGAAGAAAAGAGTTATTGACATGACATAGAGCTTGGCGGTGCCTAGGAATATTCTCACAGATTTGAAGGAAAAAAAGTGTGACGACCATCAAGCAAGTGTACAATGCGCAAACTAGATGGCATAAGAGGTAAAGAGGTGACAAGATGGAGATGTAATACTTGATTTCAAAGTTGGAGGAGCATAAATAAGTCTATTTCACAAGAGCAAATAGTGAGGAAACCACTCTTGAAGACATATTTTTTGCTCATCCGTAGTCAATTAATATGCTTAACACTTTTCCGACGTTTTGGCCATGGACTCCACTTACAAAACCAATACCTACCGAATGTTGTTATTTGAGATTGTTGGTGTCACCTCTACCAAAATGACCTATTATGTTGATTTTTCCTTTCTTTCCTTTGAACAAGAGGATAACTTTACTTGGACACTTGAGATGTTGGTTGGTCTTTTCACCTCAAAACTCAACATGCCTAAGGTGGTTGTCAGTGATAGGGACAACGCTTTGATGAATGTCGTTGTCAAATTTCTCCCTGAAATAGACCATATACTTTGTTATTTTCATATTGGGAATAATGTCAAAGCTAAGTGCATCACGGATTGTTGAGTCAAAGCGAAGCCTACAGATGCAAAAGTTGTTGAGAAAGAGTGAAGGAAGCGAAGGAGGAGAAGCATTGTGATCTTGTTAAGAAAATCATAAGGATTTGGAAAGGGGTGGTTGAATCTCCTACGGAGGATTCATATGCAAGTGTAATATTGAAATTCAAAGAGATATGAGAACCATTTCTAAAGTTCCTTGCATATGTTGAAACCACAGTTTTAAATACCGACAAGAAGAAATTTGTGAGGGCATGGACGAATAAAGTCTTGCATCTAGGGTGTAGAACCACCAAATTTTTACATTGTTGAATCGGCTCATGGAAAGTTGAAACAATATTTGAGAAGTAGTGTGGGAGATTTGACATCATGTTGGGATGAAATAGACAAAATGCTGGCTATCCAATTAGGTGAGATACAAGGAAGTTCTAAGAGGAGCATAACTGTCATGGAACACAAATACAAAAGACACAAATTATTCTATGAGTTGGAGGGGTATCTATCTAGAGCCGCATTGGGTTTTATCGATGACGAATTAGCACACTCTAGGAAATTCGGCTTTGATAAAGAAGATTGTGGTTGTGTGAAAAAGACAAGCTACAAGTTGCCTTGTGCATGTATTATTGCCATGAAGAGAAAGGAAAAATTGCCTATTCTATTGGATGAAGTACACCCTCATTGGCAAAGGTTAAGTGTACATGGAGAAGAGGTTGATGAACATTTTTATGTTACGGAGGAATGGAACACCATTCAAGAACGTCTCAAAAGATCTCCTTATAAGATGAAACTCCACATCAAAGAGGCATTGCATCAACTAGGATTTACGGAGGACACAATGTTGTCTCCACCTCCAAGAAGAGTGGTAACCAAGGGAGCACCTAAAAGGGTGAGTTCTACACCGAAATCGACATCCACGGGTCGAATCCCCTCTACTTCGGAGCGTGTTGATTCTCAAAATTCCGGTAGTCAATCCTGACAGCCCAAGATTAAGGTTCCAGAGAGGAAAGGTGCATGTCTTCGCACTTACTCCCGCTCACAAGCTTCAACGCCTACTTCAAAATCTTTTTTGAATATACCATGCATTACACAAATGCAAATGATCATGAGACCTTTCATTGAAAATATTGTGAATGTTAAATGGGATGGTAATTGTGGATTCCAGGTCATAGCTAGGCACATGGGAATGGATGAGGAAAATCATATATTGGTTCGTAATGCACTTATTCATGAGTTGAAAAATCATAAGAGTTACTATTTGCCGATATTTGGTACCGAGAAGCGTTATAAATATATATTGGATGGTTTACACCCTCCAACGAGTAGTAGTGGAAATGTGCTTGAAGATAAGTGGTTGACATTACCAGATATGGGTTACATTATTGCAACTTGCTACAATAGATCCGTTATTCAATTGGTTTTGCCCGAAAGAGGTATATGTGAGACATATTTCTCAATCTGAGGCGCTCCACCACTTAACCCACATTCGAACATCATGTGTCTTGGTTTAATTCCCGGCTACTTTCTTCATGTTTTTTTGAAAGAAGGTTGTCCGTTACCACCGCCTTGTACGGAGGGGAGTAATAACAAGATTGGTAAGGCAGAGAAATGACATTTTGCTTTTACGGATAGACAAGCCGCCTTCAATGACTTCATGTCTAAGAAGCCGAAGCCGCCAAAGAAACCAACAAATGAGTACAATCCAATTATTTGTGACACTCCCACTATGGAAAAACAAAAACAAGAATTCAAATTCATGGAAGAAGACGAAGATTATGCACTATCACTAGTCTAGTTAAATAGGTTATGACACTTTTTGGCTGATGTTCGTCCTATTTTTTGTCGATATTACACCGACGTATTTTTTGGTGGTCGGTTATGTAATTTGGATATTTGTGGCCAATATATAACTAATATCATATATTTGTGGCCAATATTTTTTGCTCGCATTTTTTGGTCTCTAATTATTCAACTATTTATTTTATCTTTCATTTGGTTTTATTCTCATACTTGTTATTCCATTATATTTTGTGAAGTGAAACATGTCTGAAGATGCACAAGTTCTAGTTGAAGCTCATGTCCGATACGAGAGCGTGAGAAAGAAGGTTAAGATCTTTTTAACCCCCACCGACAAGTTGGACGAGTTGAAGGCACAACTTAATAGATACTTTATCCATATTGGTGAAAATCAAAGAACATCTCATGTAATAGTACAGCTGCCATGCATGGACTTGAGGGAGGGTAAGGAAGAGGACTTTTGGAAGACCGAGTATTATCCACAACTTGTCAAAGATGATAGCGCCGTCGATTACATGTTTAGTTAATGGTTGAAAATAAAATTTTACATCTTTATGTCCGATCCGTTGAAGTGTAATATTTATTAACGTGTAATAGTGTAATATGTTTGAATTTGTGTCCTTAATGTTGAATTTTAATGAATTTGTGTTATGTGTAATTTAACGACGCATTTGTGTAATTTTGATCGTTTATGTGCGATTATGTGATTTTGGGAATTTATGAACGAATTTGTGTAATTTAGATCGTTTATGTGTCATTAAGTGTGATTAAGTGATTATGTGTCATTAACGACAAATTTGTGTAATTTGGATCGTTTAGATCGTTTATGTGTGATTATGTGATTGTGTGATAAACGACGAATTTGTGTAATTTGGATTGTTTATGTGATTATGTTGTTAAACTGGCGTAATTCGGTTCAATTATGAGTGTGTAAAGATTATGGGTCATTAATGACTTGGTTGCATAGCAGCGTGAGTTAACTCACACTAGTTTAACATATGTGTGACTTAACTCACGTTAGGGGCATTTTGGAAGTTTGGTTGGGAGTGAGAAAATCTTGTTGGGAGAAGAGCATTTTTTGGATAATAATATGCAGTAATCGAGATTTAAACTCAGTTGTTATGACTAGCTCGCCTCCCCAATTCAACATGCCTAGCTCATTTACACCCTTCATGGTGCTTAGCTAAACTTGGCCATTTAGGTCATGGTTGGCTCAACACTACCATTGAAGTTATGCTTATATCAGCCAGAGCTTCACCTCTTCCTCACATTATTGTTGAAGTGAAAGTTGTGGTCCTCATAAGAAGTGTTTCATGGCATACCATGCATCCTGCATGGACAAATGACGTAAGTTGTACGTGATCCAGCTTCACGTGTCTTGTACGAAGGAGCTGCATAGAGAAGGAGTTGCTAACTCCACTAATGGACCAGGACATCCAAAGATAAGTCTGATAGGTCAAGAAATTCATGACTATAAAAGAAGACACTTAGAAGGAAAGAGGGGATACATTCATTCTAGCATATACATGATATTTTCTCCTTAATCATTTTGGAGTATTCTTGGATCTCCTCCTAAGAAGCTCCACTAATGAGCTCATATATTATAACTTGTGTTTAAATATGTAAATAGTTAGCAACAAAAACTTTTCAATTATTAATTTTTTGGGGAATTTCAATTATTATTTTGTGTTGCATCCCTTTATTAAGTATATCCCCTTTTTTTTTCCTTTTTCTTACGGCGGTGCTTTAGCCTAAAAAGAAATTACAAAAAAACTTTCCTATAATCATCACCTAAAACTTGTGCAACCAAACGAGGAGGTCATGAAACACAGTATCTTAGTCAGCAGTGCAACCAATTTTAGCCAATACATCAAGCCAACAATTAACCTCTCTAAAAATACGAGTAATACTGATATTCTTAATCCAGCATTCCAGCTTGATCAAATTGGAGGTCAGTCAAATAAAATGAACCCTAAATAAATAAATAATATTTTTTTCAAAGAGTTATCTCCTAATTAAACTTGAAATCACATCAATAACATAAAAAATTGTCATCAATATAACTAACATAAAAAAGAGACATATTCTAATCAATAACATCAAATTACAACTTTAAGTTAATATTCAACATCAACGGTTTCAACATTTTTAACATCAACATGGTGAATAATTTCAACATAAGTATTTTCAACATTTTGTGGTTCTTTTATAATAAAAATCAGTTTCTCTATAATAATATTTTGGGTTGATATTCAATTCAATAACAGTTACATTAGCATAATCCAAGACATTATAAAAATCAGTTTCTCTATATCCCTTAAAATTTGAAGGTTAATAGACCTTTACCCCCTGTAATATGGGACGCTTTTGGTTTTGCCCCCTGTAAATTTTTTTTTTTGGATTTGATCATTGTAAATTTTTTTTGTTTTAGAATACCCCCTAAGCCAGCTGACTGTGCATTTTCGTTAAGGTGGCACGCTGAGTCACCTTTTCCTGATGACATGGCACGCTGACTGTATAATTATTTTTATTTTTTATTTTTTTATGGGGTACACGTGGTATTTGTGATTTTTTTAAAATAAAAATAAAACTGAAAAAATACCAGAAAAATTAAAAAAAAAAAAAAGTGACACAGCCACCTGGACGGGGAGCAACCCACCTAATCTCCCTGAGAATCGTCATTTAAGTATTTAAGTCGAACAGTTTAATCTTCTAAATTTATAAAAATGACAAATTGATTAATAGGTTAGGCTAACAAAGTGGCTTAATAGCATTAGTTAAACAAGCAAAATATGAAAACGTACCATTAAAAATTAATAATTATTGAAAAGTTGACTTCGGTTGAATACACTAATTTTTGAGAAAAAATTTCTACTTATTTCTTTAAAAAGTGTGCACTCTTTAACATTTTTCTTAATTAATTAGTAATATGAAATATCGTCAATCAATTCAATTCTTTTGTCATATAACATCAAAAATATTTCAACAAATTTATAACAAATGAAGTTTATCTTGTCTCCAAATAAGACATCGGCCAACGAAACGAAAAATGGATGATCGGTCTTCTTTGTTCAATATTCAAAAATGAAAATGTGTTTAAGCTTTTAGTTAGGTTGACAGTCGATGGATCAAAAACATAATGTTTGTGTTAGTTGAAAATATACATGTTGAAAAAGTCTCACATGCTTAGAATTATAAATGTATTGCAAGACAAACAAGGTTATTTCTTGAAGTGCAAGACAAATAGGTGGTTCCTTCACCTGTTTACTTTCTTGTTTGACAAGTTTCTAGCAGTGCAATACAAACAGAGCCGTGTATTTTTTTTCATTACTAGATGCTTCAGTCAAAAATACTTTAAATTTATATCTGACTCTTTTCTTTTCTCTTATACTCTGGTCTTAAAATGTTGTGAGATGTAGTTAGGTATTTTATTTGTAGTTAGGTATTTTCCTTCGATAAATGATCCATTGCATTAAAGATAAAGCATATTCTTCGTCCACATAACATAATTTCCCATATTTGATTTGTGTGCGTATGAGCATACTTTAGACTAACAGAAACTAAGGCAATTTATAAGGATCAATTCTTCATAATAATAGAAACTGAGCAATCTTCATGATATTGATGGACTAATCATGCAGTGATCATAAGGAAAGAAACTAAGTACATGTCAAATATACAACCAACAATGATCCACTTAACTAATCATACCTTTCTCTGCCTTTTTACTATGATCAAGTTTTGTATATGTTCTTATCAGTTTAATATTTGATATGCGGACTATTATGTCACGCGCAGGGAAGTCCATATTATCTCGCTATTCGGATTTTCATGTGTCTTCCATGTGTTGCACTACATTATAGGCCAGGGATCCCCACCAAAACAAGTTCAAATGTTTTCTAACTTTCAGTTGCTGAGTTTGCTTCAATTGATTTCTCTATATACGATTTTTTTTATGTATTTTGAGAAATCTATCATCCTTGTAATTAAGCAAGTTTTACTACTAATTTAGAATATAGGACTACTTGCCTGTAAAGAGGTGCTAAGTTAATTATACACCACCAATGCCAACAAAAAATAATATTTTAAGGTTGAATATGTTTATGGAATGAATTGTTCATATAAACTAATATTGGACTTGGACCATCCATTTTTAACCTTAATTTCGTTATATTTAAGACATCAAGATAAACTTTTAAGCCATATGATTTCCTAATTTATATCAATCAACATAAACACCAAATGGCAACACATGAACAGTTATATGCAGAATTGATCCTTATAAATTGCCTTAGTTTCTATTATTATGAAGAAAGAAGCTTGTGTGATATCTATTTTTTTCTTAAACAGCTAGGACGTTTATTAAATAAACCATCCATACAAGAAGTATAGAATGATTGGGGGAAAATCCCAACTACACTGATAGATAAGGAGCAGCAGACCACCTGCACTAAAACAAGCAAAACAGTCGGCCATACGCAAACGACATCACCTTTCCGCTCACCTTAAAAGACAAGTTTTTTGGATTGCAACACCAATCATAATATAAGCAAACTGGGACTTTCAATGTAGCCAATGTTCAACACCAAGACAAAACTTTAATTTCATCCACCAATTCTTCCACCTCTTAAGTGTATTGTTGAAAATTCTACTATTCCACGCATTCCAAATCACCCAAATTGTTGCTTGCCAAATATTCCAATAACCTTTCCGCAAATTTTAATTTGTTGCTTCACGACTCCGACATTCCAAGTGAACAAACAAATTTGGAGGAGTAATAAACATAAACTCTAACCACTGCATAACTAAATTCCATACCTTTCTCGAAACCTCACAAAACAAGAAAAGGTGACAAGAATTTTCAACGTCCATATCACGCAACAACACAATTCACAGATGCTTCAAAAGGAATAATATTTAGAATAGCTAGATTCATTCTTGTTGGAGCTTGATCAAGCAAAAGTTTCCAAGTGAAAGCAACCACTCGAGTAGGAGCTTGACCTTTCCAAAGGTAACTGAAAAACTTCTACTCAACTTCACCCCATCTCTCTTCCCACACCAACAATTTTTCCAATAAATATATATGTTGAATTCACCAAAAATAAACCATTATCCTCCGGTCTCGATTTCCAAGAATCCCTCTCTTGTGAACACCGAAAATAAACTTCATATACTAATTTTTATTGGTAATTGATACTCATTTAATGGTTGACTTGTTTCAACAAATATTTTGATCGAACTATGAATCAAATGGTTTGTAATTATATCTACTACTTGTGTAACACTGTTAAAATTTTGACTTGATCTGCAAGATATAGTTTTTAGCAAAACTAAAATTGATACCGGTGTTGATATATCTGAAAAATTTGAAGAATAAATACCCAATTCATTCTCTCGCAATTCTTTGCGCACAATTTGGCGATTGACAACAAAATATATATTTTGCCTAAAAAAGAAAAACACTTCCTGGACTCATTGCAACAGATGGACTAAATTGTAATCAACTGAATTGGACTGTAAATGTGATATCAAGACTGAATTAGACCACAAATGTGAGGAAATTATACCCTACATCCCTATGTTTATACCTTTACCCATACATTTCACATGAACTACCTATTTTATCCTTATATATAAATTTAAAAACCTCAATTTTTTTGTCTCACAAAAAACATTCAATTCATTCGGCTCTGTAGAGAAGAGCAAAACCAGAAAACAGTTAATGCTTTTCCGGTGTGCCTTCTCTGCCAAAAATCATCAAGAATCTCTGTCGTTTTGTGTATGGTTACCGGCAAACGCATAGCAGCCTTTTCTGATTCCGAACGTTATAAAAAATAATTCAAAATCTCGACGATTCCGGTTCTGATCTATAAGTTTGTAACAATTATTCTTAACAATTATTCTTAATTGTTACAATTTAAAAGCAAATTTAAAAGCAAATCAGAAACTTTTTGACAGTTTTTCTATGATTTTGATATAATTATAATAAATATTGAGAAATACAATAATAAATTGTGACGATTTTTATTGGAAACCTTTTTGACAGTTTTACTATCATTATAACACAATATGGAGAAATACAGTACAAAAATTGTAACTATTTGATTTCTGGAAATTAAAAACAAATCCGAAACCTTTTTGACAGTTTTTCATAATTTTATTTTGAACCGTGAATGCAAGTGGAATGTAGGGGGTGAACTCTAGCCAAACTTGACTTGAAAATATTGTGGGTTAAAAATAAATGTGTAAAAAGTTAAATGACAAAAAGGGTAAAACTATAATTATCAATTAAATGTAGGGGTGGAGGTATAAACGTAGGGGTATAGGGTAAAATTTCCCAAATCTGAGATCAAAACGGGAGTTTTTTTGAATAGAAAATGGATCCAAACCCAAATCCTCATAAATTCAACATCCCACCTCTTTTTGCGTAAAAAATAATTAAAAAAAACATTAGACTCTCAAAACTAATTAATTAATTCATTTATACTAGCGAAAAGACGGAGACACACATGTCCATTTTTTTGTTTTTTAATTGATCTCAACTGTGTCAGAATATGTGTATATGTGTGTCTGCAATGTGCTGAGTCAGCATACTTGCATTGCAGGTAGGAAAATTAAGGATTAACGATGCACACGTACTAAAGTATTGGAAGTACAAATAAATTTCAACATATCTGGTAAAAAAATTCAGATATGATTAACGACCAGAAAAATCATAATTTTGTTTTATTTAACCTTTTAAATAAGGAGAATACTAACCATTGCCTTGGGACATTAGATAAGGGGATAAAAATAGAAATATAGTATTGGAAAATGGTGAAAAGTGATAAATTTAACTTTTTAAAAGTCAAAATGTTGTTGAAACCAATGCAAACATGTTACTTTTGCCTTCCTTAACCATTGCCGTGACGGCAATGGTTAGCAAGACCCTTTAAATAAAGATGAAAATGCTCTAATTAAATACTCACAGAATCAAAGTCCAACTACAACTACCAGAAAAAAAAACAAATGCCAAAAGGAACAAATAGTAAAGTGTTAACGAGTGAAATAAAACTCATAAATCAAAAGGGGAAAACAATTCAAAAAAGGGAAAATCCGTAAAAATAAAAAGAAGTTGCACTATATAAACCCTGAAACCTCCTTTGAATAAAAAAGAAAAGGAAAAGGAAAAACTGTAACCCGTTTCTCTTCCTTTGCGGCTAGGGTTTCTATCCCTCTTAGGTCTTCAAAAGTCTCTTAGTATTCAAAGAAGAAGAAGAACAATGCTCCCTCAAAAAAGAAGAAGAATAGACCAGAATCTCGTCGGAAAATCACTCGCAAATCTCACCAACGTTTCTCTGAACATCACCAAACACTTGTTATCCAATCAAAAACTCAATGAAAAAAACGTTGTGTTTTCCCCATTATCGCTTAACACCGTGCTCATTATGATCGCTACCGGCTCCGAGGGTCCCACACAGCAACAACTTCTCTCCTTCCTCCAGTCTGAATCCACCGGTGATCTCAAATCCTTATGCTCTCAGCTTGTTTCTTCAGACTACTCCCTTTCCATGCTTTTATTTTGCGTGCGACATAAGTTATGCATGATGTACAGGTTAGTTTTCATTGTTGGATTGGATCAATAAATCTCACTATTAGATAAAATGAGATATGAAAAGACTTATTGATCCAATTGTGATAAACAAACTTGTGCATAGTGCATGCCTATCTTGTGCACATTAGACAAAACCAATTAATAATGTGACTTTGGAATGTTTTACCACTTGTTTGAAAACTGTAATTAGCGCATACGAAAAAGTGACTTTAGAATTATGAATTGATTTTTATTTTGATCATACAAACTTTCTACAGTCTACAAAATATGACAAGCATTATTAGAGCCAGTAATTGGTATAACCATTTTCTGTGGCATCAAACTTTTGACTCATTTTGAATACGAACTTATCTTCAAACATTATAGCACTGAAGATTACCTAATGTCTTGCCAATTATCAGTATAGGTTTATTTTGCAACTCAGTTTCTCCTAACCGTCTCCATATGTGGTGTATGGAACAGATTTAGCAACAAAATCTGTGCCAATAATATCAACAAAATGTTTAACTCTTCTCTTATAATGCTCATGAAAAAATTCAGATGATTTATTTTAACATGGTTAATTTTACAATTGATACTGACTTGAAGGCTGATGAAGTGAGAGAAGAAGTGAATTTATGGGCTGAAAAGGAGACAAAAGGGCTTATTAAAGATCTTCTTCCACTTGGCTCAGTTCACAGCTTAACGAGTCTAATTTATGACCAAATGGATTATTAAGAAAACTGCAAATGACCTAACACCAGCTGCAAATGAAACCAAACTGAATCAAAAGCTGAGTAGAATCAAAACTGACAAATCAAAAGATGAAATCTGCAATAGAATCATCAACCAAAATCAAAATGGAATTGGAATAGTATACCTAACAATGGAATTGTCATTTAAATTGTAAACCAAAATTGATATCGAATTGAGAAAGAAAAAATTGAATAAGAAATTGAGAAAGAACAAATTGCAGACCTCCATCGACGGTGGTCTTCCGACCACGGTGCCGGAGGTGGAGGCGATGGGAACATAATAGAGAGAGAAGATGAACCAAGAAGGGATGAAAGGAGGCGATGGGAATCTAGGAGAAATGAGAGAAGAGGCAAATTTTATTTGTTTAGCAACGGTTAAGGCGATTTGTTTTGATAAGCATTAGTGATTACGTTTTAAGAATAAGAGAAAGGAAACAATGGAAAAGATTTTGCTTTGTTTTCAATAAAAATAGGATAATTAGTTTGGAAGCGATTTTGCTTTGTATTCAATAAAAATAGGATAATTAGTTTGGAAACGATTTTGCTTTGTTTTCAATAAAAATAGGATAATTAGGTTGGAAAGGATTTTGATTTGTTTTTCATAAAAATAGGATAATTAGTTTAGGTTGGAGGGAAACGTATCACAAAAATAGGAAACGATTTTGATATTTAGTTTGGATATGAGTTTGTTTTGTTTTTTAATAAAGGGAAATAATAGGAGCGATCTGATGTTTTTTTGTTATGTATAAGAATATGAGGATTTGTTTATTTTGCGATCTGTTTAGTAAAATTAGGCAGAAAAATTAGGAGTTATTTGTTTATTTTGATGGAGCGATTTGTTTATTTTAATTTCCATAACAATTAATATTTTGTTTAAATTAAATAGGGTTAATATAGTAAAATTAAGCAGAGAAATTAGGGTAAATCTAAAGCAAAATATTGTTTACGGGTTAACTTTAAGTAATAAGAGATTAACAAATAAGGATAGATATAGATAGATAGATTATAGATTATTATCATGAAGTGAATTGGGCCAAAAAAAATTGTGAGATCGGCCTTTAGTCTAAAGTGAGAATGGATCCAAATCCAAAAATCATTATAAATTGAACGTGCTACCTCTCAAAGTCCTAAACCGTCTTAGAATTAGGTCTTGAAAACCGTCTTAGAATTCAAAGAAGAAGAACAACAATGCCCCCTGAAAAAAGAAAAAGAACAATGAAGAATCTCATCGGAAAATCACTCACCAACGTTTCTCTGATCATCACCAAACACTTGTTATCCAATCAAAAACTCAATGAAAAAAACGTTGTGTTTTCACCATTATCGCTCAACACCGTGCTCATTATGATCGCTACCGGCTCCGAGGGTCCCACACAGCAACAGCTTCTCTCCTTCCTCCACTCTGAATCCACCGGTGATCTCAAATCCTTATGCTCTCGGCTTGTTTCTTCTGTTCTCTCCGGGGCTCGCACTGGTGGCCCTTGCTTGTCTTACATCAATGGCGTGTGGGTTGAACAGTCACTTCCTCTTCAACCTTCCTTCAAACAACTTATGACTACTGATTTCAAAGCTGCTTTTGCTGCTGTTGATTTCGTCAACAAGGTACTCATACTTTTATTTGTTCATAAATAACTCACTACTTAGGGTTTCAAGTTTAGTGTTATGATATTTTTTTATAGTAGACGAAGTGATAAAAAACTGACACACAACTGTTTAGTCTACAAACCCGTGTTAACTTCTTGTGTCGATGTCTGTTGTTTTGTGTCTGTGTCGGTCTTTTATAGTCAGGTTATTGATGAATAGTCAGATTGAGCTATCGTTTTTGAACAGATCATGATAGTATGATCCATTATGTTAAATCCATTATGTTTTTGAACAGATCATGATAGGATGATCATTGGTTAAAGAGTTAGGGTAGAAAGTTTCCTTTAAAGCACAATAATTGATTGATCGACCTATTAATATTACAATCAACTCATGTTTCTCTTTTACAAATTCCTAGATCACATATATATTAATTTGTTTCCAAACTGGAAAATTTAATTTTAATAATTCCATATACCAGAAAGTTTGCAGGTTCAGACTACACCCTTTCCATGCTTTCATTTTGCGTGCGACATAAGTTCTACATGATGTACAAGTTAGTTTTCATTGTTGGATTGGATCAATAAATCTCACTATTAGATAAAATGAGATATGAAAAGACTTATTGATCCAATTTTGATAAACAAACTTGTGCATAGTGCATGCCTATCTTGTGCACATTAGACAAAACCAATTAATAATGTGACTTTGGAATGTTTTGCCACTTGTTTGAAAACTGTAATTAGCGCATACGAAAAAGTGACTTTAGAATTATGAATTGATTTTTATTTTGATCATACAAACTTTCTACAGTCTACAAAATATGACAAGCATTATTAGGGCCAGTAATTGGTATAACCATTTTCTGTGACATCAAACTTTTGACTCATTTTGAATACGAACTCATCTTCAAACATTCTAGCACTGAAGATTACCTAATGTCTTGCCAATTATCTGTATAGGCTTATTTTGCAACTCAGTTTCTCCTAACTGTCTCCATATATGGTGTATGGAACAGATTTAGCAACAAAATCGGTGCCAATAATATCAACAAAATGTTTAACTCTTCTCTTATAATGCTCATGAAAAAATTCAAATGATTTATTTTAACATGTTTAATTTTACAATTGATACTGATTTGAAGGCTGATGAAGTGAGAGAAGAAGTGAATTTATGGGCTGAAAAGAAGACAAAAGGGCTTATTAATGATCTTCTTCCACCTGGCTCAGTTCACAGCTTAACGAGTCTAATCTTTGCAAATGCACTATACTTCAAAGGAGTGTGGAAACAACCGTTTGATACTTCAAAAACAAAGGACTATGATTTTGACCTTCTCGATGGCAAGTCAGTAAAGGTTCCCTTTATGACCAGCAAGAATGATCAGTTTGTTAGTTCTTTTGATGGTTTTAAAGTCCTTGGTCTTCCTTATAAACAAGGCA
>Ga0228710_1001164_pt1 | contig 38432 bp, 16 predicted proteins | sample MedpolnodulmetaG_FD_177995 | JGI IMG/M metagenome (GOLD analysis project Ga0228710, IMG submission 177995) | Root nodule microbial communities from Medicago polymorpha collected in Santa Monica, California, United States - pink nodules | ecosystem: Host-associated > Plants > Roots > Nodule...
CTTGTGAGTAGACTTAATAACTCTCATATAAAATGGACATGTATCAGTACACTTAACAACAATTCTAGTCTTCTCATTTTTCTCTAGATGCACATTCTTCCTAGATTTCAAACCATACTCTTTCACAACAGTTCTTACAAGGTCTGCAGAAGTGAATATCTGACCTAATTCAAATCTCACAGGCTCATCACCATCAGCCACTTTGAACTTGGGATATTTCTTCTTACCACCATCTTCACTCTCCTCATCTAGTGTGTCTAAGTCTTCACTGTCACCATCTTCATCAACAAAGTCTTCAATAGTACTTGGGTTTGGATTTCTTGATGAAATAATAGCCCCTACCTCTACAAGTCCACCACCAGATGCATCATTGTTACCCTCTTTTACAAGATTCACTGTCTCTTCTGGAAGTATTTCAGTCCAAGCCCAATTTTCATCAAAATCACTATCGTTAAATTCTGATCCAGATCCAAGATCAGAATCTACATCAAATTCTTCATCAGCACTTTCATCACCTACATCATATTCATCCTCACCAGATTCACTAAACTCATCACCACCCTCATTACCATCATTATCCTTATCCCCTTTATTATTACCCTCAACTTCATTGTTCACCTCATTAGCCTCAATATCAATGTTCCCCTAATTACACATCAGCTTAAGGGTGCCAGGTGTCACATTTCTAATGGTTGGAGTGGTTTGGTTATGATCAGGTGTTTCCAAATACCGATCAGCATAATTGAGGCCCTTATGAAGTCTTACAAACTCATGGATATCTTTGTCACAACCCAACTTTCTAAGCCCACCAGCTAGGCCTTTTCCTGGGACTACATACCAAAACTTAGTTGTTTTAGTATATCCTATCACTGTTACAAATTTCTCCAAATCTAATGTGTTAATCTCATCCATATCCCAAGTACCTTTAGGTTCAAATATTTCCCCATTTAAATATGCCGGTTTCGGGTCAGATGTGAAAGTTCCCTTATGATGGAATCTTATCTTTATCATATGGACAGATGGCCTAGTTGTATTGTAAAAAACAACAAAAAATACAGTAAACAACACAAATAGTAAACAAATACAAGAGTTATTTTTTACCAACAAAAATAAACAATAAAAAAAACCATATTTTTTCAGCCATTTTACAATAAATACAGTAAACCATAAACCATAAATACACATACTCTGGCATGTAAGCATGATGCACGTTTCTATCATCCATCTTCTTCGCAAATGACTCACGGTTGTTCTTTGATGTCTGCTTCATCTTCGCCTTTCCATGGTTGTTCGTCTTTCCACGGTTGTTTGCCTTTCCACGATTGTTCGTCTTCATCGAGATTACGGTTCGGTTTCGTTTCTATCAGAAAGTGATTAGAATTTACGATATTAGAGTTACAAAAAAACACGATTGAATGGTATAGATGATTATGGTTCTGATTGGGAGGATTGAATGGTTTCGATTGGGTTTGCGATGGGAAGCCATTAGAGAAGATGAGAAGAATCAGAGAAGTTAGGGATTTTGAGAAGTTAGAGATTCTGATTTGGAGGGGGGTGTGGTAGGATTTTGTGAGGGTATGAGAAGGCTTCACGTGACTCCCTTTCTCAAAAATCTGAAAATACCATTTTTTATTTTTTAAAAAATAGAATTACACACGTGGCATACATTAATTGATAAAAAACAGACACATCAGCACTAAATATCATGGGGACCATAAAATCAGAAAGGGAGAAAAGGATGGGGTGCAAAATCGCTTGTTTAAAACTATGGGGTGCAAAATCACACAATTGGCAAAATATAGGGGGCAAAAGTGCAATTAAGCATTTTTGAAATTAGAAATAGAAAGGCAAGTCAATTAATGCCTACAATGACACCATATTTTGCACTTCTTTTGGACATAATGACACCTTATTTTCCACGCGTTTGTTTCAAGTTATATTTGTAGATTCCCGGGAATTAAAAGATAAAAATATGCATGCCTATGTTTGTTACAAGTTTACTAATTTTATTCCCGGGTATAAAACGTTCCTGGGAATAGAAAATTTTTCCCAAAGAAAAGGGTGGGAATAAAGTTCCCATGAAGATGGGAATAATTTCAAATGTAATTACCTATTATAATCCCTATATTTATGGTTCCCGGGAATATTATAATGTTAAACAAACATCTTTTTTCTATATACCTTGGAATAAAATTCCCATCTTTATGTTCCAAAGAATGTTATTCCTAAGAATAAATTTGGTAAACTTGAAACAAACACACACGATTATTTTTTGGAGTTAGCACTTTGATTTCTAGGGGAAGGGAAGCTAAGTATCAAAATTAAATTAGAGTTGATTTTTTACTATACCTGTCTTCAAAATACCCTCTCCCTTCTATTTAACTTCTTCACCGATAAACACCCACCAACCCCTTTCCCTTTTCATCCAGGTTTTTGCCTTCAACATGTAGACAACAGTTGGTGGTGGTGCGACGATCGTGTTTAGCCATTCGCACCACCCTTTCCAGATCATCTGGAGGTTGTCGCGCCGGTGGACTCTAGAAGTTTTTGTTCGCTTGGTTTTTGTCTGTTTCGTTTTTTTTTTTTGCAGATCTGGAGATTTTCGTTGTGTTTGTTTGGTTTTGGGTGGTTGTAGACCGCCGCCATCTTTTGGTGATTCCAATGTGGCGGTGGTTTGGTGTTGGATATAGGTATTTCACCACCCATTCTCGTTGGTGGCGTCCTTTGGTTCACGGGTTGTTATGTGTTGGTGTTGGGGTTGTGTTGTGGTCACTCCATCGTAACTGCTCTTGTTGGTGGTTTTGTTGCGTGTCGTTTACTGAGTGGTGAGCTGCCTGTTTTGATGAATCTTCATCTATTGTGTTTTTGTGTTCTGATTTAGAGATTGGGTGGTTCTAGATGTTGGCATATGTGGTTCAACTTCAATAACCCAAAAGGGTCTAGTTCTATTAATGCAAAAAGGGTTTGTGGTTACTAAAGTATTCGACTCATCCCTCGATCTGAGTTCTTAGGCGTTTGATTGAATCCAATTGTGTTGGGTGGTCTAACATGTAACAACTTGGTTTTTATTATTAGTATTATTTATAAATTATTTATTTTCTAGTTTTATTTAATGAGGTTGATTTGATGGGTTAGTTGTTTTTTATTAGAAATTGTGGAGTAAAGGGTATTTTGGACAATTAAGGAATGAGAAGTTATTAGAAATAAGAGATTATGAGGAATTAAGAGGATATAGGCGTATGCATAATTAGGAGGTTTAAGTGAAATAATTGTGTAGTTTTTTATTTGTGGAGAAAGGATATAAACTAAGCCCATCTAGAGAGAAAGAAGAGGAGAGCTCAAAGAATCAAGAGGTGAGGGAGACCCAAGCTTGTAGGAGCTTAGTTTTGAAAATTCAGAGGTAAGGGGGGAGTGCTATTCACCATTGGGATTTTATAAGCAAATGGGTAGAGAAGGGGTTTGTGTGATTCTTGTTATTTTCATGCTTTTATGATAAATTGATGATGAATTGATGCTAAAATTATGGTCAAGTATGTTGTTATGATTATGATATATGATTATGAGAAATGCTAGAAACACTCACTTTTGAACACTCTCTCACCACTCACTCATTTATTGGATGAAATCAATGTATGTCCCACCACTTTATGGGGGTTCAATTTTCAAAGTATAGACCCACAATAATTTAAACCAATAAGAGAGTGGGTATTAGAGAGTGTACAAAAGAGAGTGTTGCTAGCAATCTCCATATGATTATTTATGAATCCATTATGTTGTCATGTTAATTCCATGTGTAGGATTGTGTTGTTGTTGTGTTCTTGAGTGTTATGTTAAAATTGGTGAAATTATGGAAGTTGTTACATGATTGTTACTTTGATGTTTTTATGGGTTGAATTAGTGAATGTTGTTGTGATGATTTTGAAGAAAAGAGGAGGTTGTTGTTGTTACTATGTTCTAAGTAGAATTACCATGTTAGAATTGGAATGAAGTGATACATTTTAGAACAAACGAGAATCACGATATTTAATGTTAAAAATAAGTAGAATTAAGTTAGTTAAAGGGAAATTGATGTATAAATGAATGACTAGAATTAGTATGAAGTTTAGGGTCGAGTTTGGTGAGAATTGGATGGAATAATGGATCAAATAATTGATTTTTCCCTACATGAGTGTCGCACACGACCGTGCACTTAGAACACATAGATCATGTGTGTCTCTTAGGCTTTATACCATGGTGTGTGCTGAAGGACGCACGACCGTGCACCTGCAGCACACGACCGTGTGTGTCCCCTTGTGTTGTGAAACCTCATTTTTATGACTTGTTAAGGTATCCAAGGTGCATGATTAGGTCTGAAACCCTCAACTTGAATGATAGAAGTATAATTTGATAATTTAAGTGTAGTTCCTAATATTGTGTTGAATTGAATGATGTGAATGAAGTTGTTTATAATATGATGAGGAATAAGAATGATGTGCGTATATACAAGATGATATCCTTTGACATGATGATGTGAACTATATAATGACATGATTACATGAAGTTGTGATATATATAATGGAGTGATTATATCACAATATAATGACAAAATGTTGAAGTATTGTATATAACGATGTTGATACGATGATGTGATTATATGACAATGTTGATATAACGATGTTGATATAACTATGATGATATTATGATGTTGATATAACTATGTTGTTGATATGTATCGTCGAGTCATGATATAATGTTAATGCATTTCATGGTCAGTCCGATTTAACGTGGTGAAAAACGACAATATGACGATGGTAGGATCACTCATAAACTACACAAGTATTGGTATTTGCTTGTGTGATGATGACGGTGCTTCTATTTTGGCCAAAACCATGAGTTTCTCTCCTATGTGTTATGTAGTAGTGGGGAAGTATTAGGTTTAGTTTATGCTATGCAATGGATGCAGGATATGCAGTTTGACAATGTCAATTTTGTAGTCGATTTCAATTTCCAGAACAACAACGGATGCTTTTCACACCAGATGGTTAAATGTTACAGAATCTAATCATGTTATCACAACATGCAAGGATAGCTTCTCAAATGTTACAAACTCTCTGATGGAGTTTAATTGGCGACAAGCAAACGTGGTTGCTCATGCTTTAGCATGCGAAACCACTTTATCAATTAGTCCCAACGTCTATTTTGAAATACCCATTGTATTGAAACTCTTCTTATTAATGATATGCTATAAACACTTTTCTTTCAAAAGAATCTTATGTAGTTTTCCTTTTTATTTAATATATTTTTCTTTGCTAAAAAAAAGAGAGAAATATATAATAAATATTGTGGTTGCTTATTAACTTTCAATTCACTTCTTTCTCTATACAATAAATAATGGTGGATGAATTTCTTTTGGTATAATTAATTGTTTTTTCTTTCTATAATCCCTTTACCTATTTATTATCTTATTTCACTTTTTTCTCTCGACAATAAATATTTAAGGATAATTTTATCAAAACAATATTAATACTACTTTGAACTTTGAAAACAACAAATAAAGGATAAAGTTTTTCTAAAAGCCTAACACTAAAAAAGTAACGATGAGAGTATTGACTAATTTTAGGTTTAATTGTATGTTTGGTCTCTTATGTTTATTATAGGTTTAAGGTTGGTCCCTTATGTTTTAAATGTTTTTAGTTCGTCTCTTATGTTTTAAAAGTTTCAAGTTAGTCGAAAAAAATACTCACATTGAAATAAGCAAGTATCTTCCACCACATAATACTGAATTTCATAAAACATAAGAAATTAAAAAATCTTTTAAAACTAATTTTGTAAATTAGTCGAATTCCAACACTTATATTCTTATATCTAAAATAAAGACCAACATGCAATTAAGACATTTTTTAATTAATATCCACTCAATTTATCGACTATTTTACATTTGCATTAATTAATAGACCAACCAAAGGTAAGATTATTTTTAAAATCTACTTATTTATTGATTTTGACCAAAAATCTACTTATTTATTAAAACTACATTTAGTTTTGTGCAAAATAATGTTAAAAGATATGTATTAAGTGTGTCTACAATAATATAAATATATTTATTATTATATTTGTAAGCATATCATAATCTTATTTTATTAATTGTCATTAAAAAAAAGATGCACGTAAAAATAATAAAGAGAAAGAGTAGTATATGAAATCTATCTAATCTAATTAAAAGTCATATCTATCCTCAAGATTGCTTTACATTTTACACGTGGAAACTTGGCAGAATATCTACCCTAAGTAGTGCATGTCTTTAAATTCACAAGAACTTTCACATTTTAAACCATTCCTCAAAATCCCATCATTTCACTTTCTCTCTGATGCCATGTGCAAGAAGGGGAAGAAGAAGGTGAACGAAGAATCAGTAACCAATTTGAAGATGATGGAGAATCATAACAATGAGAACAAGCAAAAGGCAATCGTGTTGGAAGAGTCCCATGTTGAAACTCAGAATTCTAAGACTCCCCTAAAAGATGTTGCTGAAGAAGAATCAACTGATTCATCCAAAGAAATCTCTCCATTTCTACTTTTTGGATTCATTGTTGATCACAGGAAAGCAATTAAAAATGCTTACTCATGCAAATTTTGTAGCAGAAAGTTCACTAGTCCACAGGCATTAGGTGGCCATCAAAGTTCTCACAAATTAGAGAGAAGTCTCAAAAAAAAGATCCAAGGGATAAGTCTAAACACCATCACTCCATTTCATATGAGGCGTGGATATCAATATTATGGATTTAACAATATGATTCAAAATGCAGGGTCATCAAACTTTTATGCAGGAAATTTGTATGGTGCATTGCAACATATTCCGGAGATAGATGAAGCGAATGAGGCTGATCAAAGCATTATGAATCAAAAAGTTACTATGTCTAAGATTGAAGTTGGTAAAGTTTTAGAGGGAGGTGCTGTTAGTGATGAAGTTGATCAGGGAGACAAAGAGACTCAAGAGGAGGAAGCATACAAGATTGATTTGACCCTTAAGCTTTGATTTATATATATTTAATCTATAAATAATGTCTTAATGTAGTATTAAGCACCATAAATCATAATTAATAATAATATGTGTAAATAATATCATATAAGATGAGGTCATTATCTTCAATCAAATATATGTAATAATATATTTGTTCTTAGGTGTGGAATAAAATCTCTCTATCCTTTGGGGATTAGTGTAACCACATTTTATCTTGGCTTTTTGAATTATAATGAAGAATTCAACGGAAAGACCAAAGATAAGTAAAAGTTAATCAATGGTTGTTCATGTCAGGGTTTAAAATCACATTCTCCAAATAATCCTTATTTAATTGAAGTTCATTATCTAATTGGTCAAAAACATTGTTATTTAATCATTCATGTATTTAGTAAAAATAAAAATAATGGTGATTTTAATATCCGTGATGTGTATAATATTGACACAAAAAGATTGACCTAAGAAAAACAGGGAATGTAAAACAAAAAACAAATCAAGAAGGCATGGTTTTTTTTTTTTGCGCAACCAATGTGTGGTTGATTGCTCTGGATTGTTTTAATTTTTTTTTTCACTCGAAGGAGAGTGGAGTTGTCGGGCCTTCTGTTAGGCCAGTATTATGGGTAGAAATCCAATTTAGAATAAATTATATGCATATGAAGTTTAACGGTAGAAAAATTTATTACAAACATGATAACACTAATTTGGTACTTCATCTTTTTGATTTGAGGATATGAAACTATTGTTATTGATGGTGGTCTTGAAAAATTATAGTGGAAAAGTGTGGGAAGAGGAACAATATTGAAAAAATAAATTAGAAAGTAATCTAAGCTTCAAATATGAAATATATACTGCAACATGATATTCTTTCACAAAAAATATAATCCTATAAGGGTCTATTTTTTTTTTGTTGCAATCCTATAAATAATAAATATTCAATTTTTTTTTGAAAAAAAAAGGTTTTTATACAATATTAAATATTATTCCCACCATGGTTGACTGTCGTTAAAAATATTCATTTTTTTTTTATCTTTTTGCTTTTATTTTTTAACATATTATTAATATTTAATTTAAATAATACTATTTTAAATATTATACATTTTCCTTTTTTCAAGTTTTTTATTTATAAATTTATTAACATTTTGTTAAAAATATTAATTTCTATTAGTTTTACAAATAAAAAATTTATATTTTATGCATTGGATTTATGTTGTGATTTTAGTTGATCTATTAGATTAAAAAAAATAGTGGATGAAATATTGTGATCCATCTATATCATGAAACAATTGGATCCATACTATCAATAAATTGTCCACTAGTTGGATAGATTAATGAATTGATGATGGATTGGATAAATGGTGGATTATTGGATAAATTCTCACACCTAATTTTGTTATAGGTCTTATTATTTTTCATGGTGGCTTTTAAGGGGTCAAGTATAGCAGATTATCGGTGGGCTTCGAATAAGTGTACATGAAAATGACTTGTATACATGAAATCATACAATGAAAATGACTTGTATGGCAGATTATTGTTTAAATTTTGGTTTTTTTGGCAAGAAATCATACAATGTGTACATGAAAATGACTTGTGTTGCTTAAATGTTTAGATGTTTGCATGTTTATGTTGTAGTTTTTTTTTAGATTTTGGGTTTGTTTAAATTTTGATTTTTCTTGCAAGAAATGATACAATGTTACATGTAAATGACTTATGTTGCTTAATTGTGGTTAGATGTTTGCATGTTAATGTTGTAATTTTGAGTTTTAGGGTTTATGTATAATTTGCACTCCAAGTGTTTGATGAAATGTTTGAATGAGTTTTTCATTGATTGTTTTTAATATCTTACTGTGTAGATTTGAAGCAATGGTGGGGTGGATCGACGTTTATGCACAATTCAACGGTGGAGAACCTCAGAGGTCGAAGGTTCGGTGCCTTGGTGTAACGTTAAGATGTCTCAAGGATCAACTTAATGAATGCAACATAGGAGTCAACCCCAGAGATACAAGGAGGGTGAAATACGTTCGGTATAAACGTCCAACGCTCGACGAGGGAAGCGTATCGTTCACTTGGGTTGAATTAACGAACGACGAAAACGTGAAGAGCATGTTTTGGGAGCACAACATGTTCCAGTCGATCGATATGCGGGTAACGTTGCTGAGATCAACTGAAGATATAATTAACAATCTGATTCCGCCAAAAGATCATGATTAGGTAGGGAAATGCACCTTCCAACTACAACAATTATCTTCCTCTGGATGGGGTAATTCAAACTTGTTAAACGTCAGTTCCCAAGCATTCACCCAAAAGTGTTATTGTTTCATTCAAAAGATTAAATTCTTGTTAGTTTGGTTTAAATGAAGGTATTGAAGTGTCAAGGAGTGGACCTCATTCTTTTGGCACTTGAATACCATCATCTAAATCAAACTAACAAGAATTTAATCTTTTGAATGAAACAATAGAACTTCCGGATGAATGCTTGAGAGCTGGTGTTTAGTTAGTTTGAATTTACCCCATTCAATGGTAAGATAATTGTTATAGTTGGAATGAACATTCCCGAATGTAATGTAATGTAATGACTCGTCTATATAATGTAATGTAGCTTTTATTTGAATTTATTCGATACACAACTTTATTCGAATTCACGCTGAGTTTAATTAGGCATTTTTTCGATTTTTTGTAATACGTAACTTTATTTGAATTTATTCGATACGCAATTTTTATTCGAATTTACGCTGAATTTATTCTAATTCATTTATTTACTTTATTCAATACGTTGTAACATAGGTTATATCTACCATCAATATAGTCAAAAAACGTGAAAAAACTTAACAAAAACGTGCAAAATCGTGCGTCCTTCAGCTCTGACCACCGGCCAAGGTGCGTGAGTTAACTCCCGCACATGCCAATGGTGCGTGACTTAACTCACGCAGGAGCATTAATGTCTTTTCAGCTGGGTGCGAACGTTTTGTGCAGAGCGAAGAGCAGTAATCAACTTTTTATTATATATTTCATGAATAATATCCAATAAAATAAACTCCATCATACCATTAGGTAACTCTCGAAGTTATATAAATGTACTAAAAGAAAACGGTAAGACACATTTCAATGATTAATAATAAATAAGTGAATTGATTTAATTCATATACAATATCAATGTAAAGATGTTTTACAATCAATCAATAATATGTGTCAAGTTATTATAAATATTTGACTATAAACATTATTTTTGTAAAATCATACATATGATTTTACCGTTGAAGTCTGAAGAATGCATGTGTCCCCAAACAAGTTAACTATGTGAATCACTTTGCATTTACTCTTTTTATACCATCAAAAAGAGATGTTATTTGAACATGTTGGCACAAAAGGTTACTTCAAGCATTATAGACACAAGATGGTAGCAAATGTTTTTTGTTTTTATGTTTTTTACTTTGTACTTTCTTATATTGAGTTTCTTATTCGAATTAGATGTTAAGGATGGAGAGATAGACACTTATATCTACTATAATATATATGAAATCTAAGTTCTTCTAAAATTAGTTAACTGCCCCTCCTAATTTTTTTTTATAGTTGTACCAAACTTCTTCAAAAGGACAAAATTGTCCGCATTTTTACCTCTGATGCCTTACCATTCTTCCATTTTATTTTGCCATTTTTTCCAAAACTTCCCTCTACCTTCCATTCAAGATTTGTCATTCAAATTAAAAGAACCAAGGGCTTACATGATATTTTCCACAAAAAGTCACTTTAATTTAAATTTGACAAACTTGCTTCACATCCCCCCCGGAACCACAACCTTCCATTCTTTCTTTCTTCTCTCTTTCCATATTTCTTAATATTTCTCATATTTATTTACTATCCTCTTCCTCAATTTCTTCTCTCCTTTTCAAAATTTTGTTCATTGTCCTAAGATTGTGCACAATAATCATCAACAATCCTTACTTAATTGGAAATTTTACTATACTATCAATTTTTTCTATACTGCTTTCAATTTTTACTTATCATTTCATTTAAATTTGTTTTCTTTTGTTTATGCCAATTATTATTATACTTTCGATTAGTTTTACCTAATGGGTTTTTTCTTGTAAATGTGCAAATTTGAAGGAAGATTACATGTAACAGAAATAACCTAAATCAGTAACAAGTATGGATTTTTAAGCATTTTCAATTATGAGTTTATGATTCAAGGTAAGGAATTTTAATCTTTCTTTAATGTTTGTCCAATCTGAGTTTTAATTTATTTCAATTTGATTATATGTTGTAACAAATAATGCATGTTACGTGTTTGAGTATATATTTAACTAAAAACCTAAATCGATAAAAGGTATGAATTTTTAATCATTTTCAACTATGGGTTAATGATTCAAGGTAAGAAATTTTTATCTTTACTTAATGTTTGTCCAATTTAAGTTTTAATTTGTTTCAGTTTGATTATATGTTGTAACAAATAATGCATGTTCTGTGTTTGAATCTATTTTTAACTAAAATAAAACAAGGCGTTTGAATCTATTTTTCACCCATCTTAAAGGATTATTATATGTGAGGTTGATTAAGGGATAGTTGTTCTATATTTAAGTACAAATTATTTGTGTTGTTAGTACTTAATGAAAGTATATACATGGTGTTCATATAGGTCAGATAAACGAGGTACTATATTTTCTTAATCTAAAATCTATTTTGGGTGATATAGTGCTAATTACTTATTTTGTCATGGCAAAAGTCAAGCATCACACATCGATAAGAACCTCATTTTTATATGAACATGGAAAACAACTCACTTTGATAGTGCCTCTTATTGATGATAGTATGTGGAAAACACACTTTGTTCGGTGATGGTTGAATTAAGCAAGTGTATCAAATCATTTATCAAGTAATAAAGTGTAAGTAGAGTATCGTATCTATAGGGATTGTCATTTCGTCCAAACAATTCACGTTACTTATTTGGTTTAACAAAATTAAAATAAAAGAGTCGAAGGATAGAGATTGCAATTTTTATATGTCTGCAACATAACAAGTTACCTGTTTTTGGTTCTAGAAAAGTAAGCAGCGGTTAGGATTCTTCGAATCCACCCTATTCATTTGTTAGAATTAAATAAAATTCATTTCACGTTTAGTTATTTTAAGTAGACTTACATGTGGGGTCTTACTCCCTCAAAGGTAATTGAAGCATAGACTTAACTTCGCATTCATAAAATTCGAAAGGCAATAAAGGTCAGTGTTCCTAAACGGGTTTCCCATCTATGAATCTTAGGCATCTCATAGCACAATCAACCTCTCGGTAGTTCTACAAACGGGAAGCCCTATCAGAGTCTACCTTACCAAGGGTCAAGAAGAATTGTTCTACTATGTTCGGTCAAGATCTTGCAATACTTGTTTCCTCAATTAATAACTAGTTACATCCTAGGTTCTCTTTATTAATAACTAGTTACATCCTTGGTTCGTCTAGTTATTAACTAACTAGTTCCTAGATAGACTTATATAAATATCAAAATATAAGCATCACTATTATGCTCTGTCACAATCTAAGTACCTAAATTAGGGTTGCACAACAATACAAATAAACTAAACCTAATAAGACTAAATAGCGAAAAGAAAATAACTAAATAAACGACATAAAATTAAATTATTATCCAACAAAATAAACAGAGGTTCATCTTAGAACCCTAAGGTAAAAAGATTTAGTTACTCATGGTAACTAAACGACTAAATACAAATGAAAAACAACTTACCCTAAAAACTTGGAGAGGAGAGAGAAACTCCTCATGAAAACTCCTAGAATCCGCCTTTCTCTTGAACTGCTCCCGTTTTGAACAATCAATTATGAATGAGGAAGGCTATATTTACAGGTAAACTTTCCACGTGAACTTGGGATAAAATCGCGGGCTTAAGGGGAAAAAACGTTACAAAATTGCGATTTTTTCAGCTAGACAACATCCCCGAGACGCATGCGCCTCAAAAGTAAACCGCCTCAATGCACTTGAAGCACCATTTTATGCGCTAGGCGCATGTTCCTGGTTGCTCCATGCTCCAGGCACATGGTATCATCCTCGCGACGCATGGTTTTGCTTTCCGGGCCCTGAAACGCCTGTTTCTTCACCTTTTTTGGCGTTTGCTTCTATGTAAGTTGTCTTGGAACTTGGGAACAGATTCAAGATTTCCACTCCTAACCATAAGTAGATTCATGATTTCCATGACTTTAAGTTTACCTTCCGTTGTCTTTTGAATTCTTCTAATTTCAATTGAAAGTACTTTACCTTTTCATCAAATTTACCTTTCAAAGTATTGGCTTTAAATCCCTTTACTCTCTTTGCACTTTACCTTTCAAGTCATTTTAACTTAAACAATTTAATTTAGTCACATTTTAACTTCACACTTCACATTTGTATCTTTTAAGGTAACTGAATTCGAGATATGATATGGAACATATAGGATTCAAATGAGGTCCATGTGAGTACGAACAATCTAGTGTTTGTCCATACGTTTGTTCATATTTAAGGAGATGGAGCACATCAACACTTTGTTTATTCCTTATGTAGGAACAATATGGGTTATTGTCTCGAGATGTGATGTCTCTTGAGGTGGTGTAGGAGGAAAAAATATGTGTTTCTCCATGCTACAATATGAGGTGAACCCCAATGAACTTGAATCGGGTACCTTTATTATGCCTTCATGCCATGTACTACTGATGCATATCGGATTAGGCAAGTGTACCAAATCATTTACCAAGTAATAAAGTGATAAGTAAAGTATCGTATCCATAGGGATTGTCGTTTCGTCCAAACAATCTGCGTTACATATTTTTGTAAGTTTGACAATATAAAAGTTAAGGGTTACAAAGCTTGCAATTTTATCTGTTCGCAACAGAGAAAGTTTACCTGTTTTTGGTTGCAGAAAAGTAAGTAGCGGTAAGGATTCTTCGAATCCCCTCTGTTTATATTGTTGGATACTAAATAACGTTAATGTCGCGTATCTATGTTAGGTAGACTAAACAAGTGATGAGACCGTTGGGACGTGAATAACCTAGAAGGTTGGAAGCTGCATTTGCTGATCACACAGTGATCCTTACGTGTGGGGTCTATAAATCTCGGTTAACTAGGTATATCCCTCCTAAGTCTGGTTGCACCTGCTGATCGCACGATGATCCTTACGTGCAGGGTCTTACCGTCTCTAAGTTAATTGAAAGCATAACCTTAAACTCGCTTTCCAGTTTTTCCCAAGGCAATGAAGGCCAATGTTCCATTAGGTCTTCCCATATATGAATCTTTGGACACTCATTGCACACTCTCTTTCACTTACTTAGTAGTTCTACAAACGGGCAACCCTAATTTATGTCTACCTTACTTAGGTGTAAAAGAATGGTTCTATCTAGGTTTATTCCCCGGAGTCTATTGTTTCCTTAATTACTAACTAGTTACATCCTAGGTTTAGCGGAGTTACTACTCAGTCTTAGTGATGTCACCTCCTAAGTACTTACTACTACGGTCAACTCGCTTTTGGTATCTTTTGCTAGTTACTAATTAATTACTTCCTAGACAGATAGTTAATAGTATAATGCTATAGATATCAGGATATAAGCAGCAAGATAATATTAACAATATTAAGCCTTGTCACAACTAAGTACCTAATCTAGGGTTACACTTTAAAATACATAATTCCCAAATAAAACTAAATAGCGAACAAAAGATAAACAATATAAAATGACATTAAATAAAATAAATATCCAACAAAAATAAATAGAGGTTCGTCTTAGAAATATAACCTAAAATAATTTAGTTACATACGCTAACTAAAAACAAATTACTAAAGATAAAAACATACCCTAGAAAATCAAAGAGAAGATTGGTATTTATCGTGGAGATTTATAGTTGGATTTGGGCTAAAAATGCGGGTTAAACCCACAAAAACGAATAAAATTATGCCTGTGCCCCTCGCATTTCAATTGCTCGGGCATATATAGCATGCCCTAGGCGCATCTAATGCATTTTTGTTGATGCCCTGGGCGCATGCAAGATGCTCTAGGCACATGGTATATTTTTGCCATGCCTTGGGTGTAACAACACGATTTTCAATAGAATTATTTTTAAATATTTATTATGTGTGTTTATATGTGCTTGTATGTGATTAGTTGTCTTTGTGTGTATTTTGTTCGGGATTAGTAGAGTTTGGCCTAAGAAGGGTATTTTAGTCATTTTGGACACAACAGTGATTTGGTCATTTGATGAGCAAGAGGTAAAATAGTCTTTTGGTTATGAGAGTTATTTTTAGTAGTTTGGGTGGAAATAAATATTTTTACCAAGTTACTAGTGAGTGAGGTAATTAAATAAGAGCCGGTAACTATTCGTTATTTTTATCCGTTAAGTGAGTAGAAAACTTTATGAATTAGTTAGTGAGAACTTTAAGCCCATTAAGACAGATAAGGGTTGAGCCCATTTATGTAGAGCCTATTTAAGCTCTAGTCTTAAGAGAAATTAGGTCTTTACACTCATTTTTCACAAATATTGAGAGAGGTAGAGAGTGAAAGAGATAGAGAAAGGAAAAAAAGGTTTTGAGAGAAGAAGAGCTTGGAGAGGAAGAAGAGGGTAGAGATTTGAGGAGAAAAAGTGAAGTAAAGGCTAGGATTGTGCTTAGTTGAGGTAAGGGGGATGGTACTCATTCATAATTTAAGTTATAATCACTTTTCTACTTAATTTCATAAGTGCTTATTTTGTGAATTGAGATTTTTGTGAATTTAAATGATGAATTTCGTGTTCCTACTTTGATGCTAAGTTTGGATTTGTGAAATTGATGCCAAATAAGTTGTTGTTGTTAAATTTGCATGCTTGATATGTATTGATATGGGTACTTTGTTGTTTTTTCTCAAATTGGTGGAATATGATGTTGTTGTGGTTGAATTGTGAATGAATTCATGATTATATGTTATGAATGTTGTTGAGTGTTGTTGATAATGCCAATTCATGAATTGAGTGTGATGTATGTGTTGTTATGTGTAAGTTGTTGTTGTTAGAACCTTGACGAATTAAGTGAATTGAAGTATAAGTTGTTTAATATTGTTGTAAAAATAGTCTAAATGGTGTATTTGAACCTTGGAAAATGATTTGTATCGTTTTGGGTATGTTGGGGATCAAAATAGGGAGTTTTGGGGTGATTTTGGGATGAACCCGAATCCAAAAACGTGTTTTCTAGGCCATTGAATCGATTTAAGAAAGTTTAATCTTATCAGTCTGCAACTGGGCAGATTTGACTCGATTCAGACAACTTTGAATCGTATCACTGTTCTCTCTGACTTGTTTTGAATCGATTCAATAAATTGTAAATCGATTCAGCCTTAGTTGTAAACATGAAAGTTTTAGATATGGCTGTCTTCTTAGTTGTAAATCACTTCAAAATGTTTTCTAGAACTTGATTTATGGTCAAATTACTACACGTAGGTCATGCGGCATTTTTCATAAAACTTTATCATGACTTTTTCACTAAACCATGAATAGATAACAAACTTGGAATGAGACGAAGTTGACGTGATTTTGTGATTTTTTGGAAAAGGCCTAGGATACTCATGCCTAAGCTACTATGAACATATGTGATGTTTGTTGTGTTGAATTCCTTAATATTGACCTTTTGGTCAAGGTGTTGACTTTCTTTAAAAGTGTTGACTTTTGATGACTATGCTAATGATGATGAATTGATGATTATTTAATGAACGTTTGATGATAAACATGATGTTGTTTTGTTGTTGATTGTGATGATGACTTGTTGATTGTATGGATGTAAGTATTTGATAATTCAATTGTTGGTGAATAACATAAATATGCGGGTTGAACATTATGTTATTGTATTTGAAGTTGAGTCGTGCATTGTCAAGTCCTTACTTGAAGTCCATGAATTAATAGTCATGTGAGCCGATTAGATGTAAAATGCGGGTTGATACGTAGCTTCTGCAGGACATAAATATGCGGGTTGATTATGTCGGTGGATTCGTTAACGGTAAAATTATTTCCGGAATCCAATGGTATACATGCATCTAGATGAGTCTAGAACATACATGCATTGTTGATGTTGATGAGTCAAGCCTTATGTGACTATGTGAGTCGGTGTATATGTGCTTTGTGAATATGTGCATGGTTGGTTTTGTGAACTTGTTGAATTGTATACTTGATGAAATTTGGTGAATGTGGTGATTATGTGAATTGGTGTATACGTGCATTGGTGGATTTTGTTGATGGTTGTGAATAATTGAACTAGGCTCTAATTGTATGTCTTACTTGCTTGTGCATATACACTTGACAAATCTATTTGATAATAATTATTTTGATAATAGTAATGAGGTTAGAAAATCTATTTGATAATAATTATTTTGATAATAGTAATGAGGTTAGAATTGTATATATATATATATATGACTTGGTGATTCCTTTGATAATGATAATTCTTCGCATATGCTTTGAAATGATGAATTGTATTTGTTGAGTCGATTAGGTAAGAGTTTATGTGATTTACATGATTGATGTTGTTAAGTGATGAGCTTATTTTGATGACTTGATTATAGATTAAACATGCTCCCTATGCTATGATAGAATTGTGATAGCATGATGTGTATGGAACAAGAGATAATATTCATGTGATGTTAGTATTTTAGGAGGGATGGGTATGTATATTTCTTATGCATGAAATCCTTGAATGTTTATGTGGACTAATTCCCCAGTGGTCGTTTGGTTGACCGCCTCACTATATTTAAATATGGTGTAGACGGCATGTAGGAATAGCTTATCTTTGCTTGGTGAGTTGCTGGAGGCTGGCTTTGGAGCTACCTCGTCTACTGTTTTTAGGGTCTTAGTATAGGGCTCTGATTTAGATGTTAGTTTTTCTTTTATTTTGGTGTTGACTATGTTGTTGAGATTTGTACTCATATGTTGAGATTGAAGATTTATTTGGTGATATATTTATGATGCTTATGACATGGATATTTGGAGATGTATGTTAATGATCCGCTGCAACGTTTCTGAGAAAATTTTAGTATGCATGTTTTTGAGAACTATTGAAGACGTGACGTCTATTTCTTAAATATTTGTATTATTCGCGTGTTTTATCACTTTAATAGAAGTAGGGCATTACATCGGGCGCATCTCATGTGCTCTAGGCGCATCTGTAGGGCCCAGTTTCTCCGATTTTCGTTGTTTTTAGGTCTTCGTCTTCAAATAACTTACATCAGAACTTGGGAACAAAATTCCTCCCATTGTAAAAGTCTCATGAGACCTCTTGAATCTTCGTTCTTGGTCTTCCGAAAGTTTTCACAAATCTTCGGATGTTCTTGATTTGCCGATTTGCATGATTTCTTCGTGAATTACTTCAAAAACCCATAAAATTGCTATGTTTCGGGAAAACTAGAATTACATACTCAAATATAGAAAACATTACACAAGTTCCGAAATCATAGACAATCGTTCTAATACTCCTCCTTTTTGCTGCTAAAACCTACTGAAGATGACTGAAAAACATGCTAAGAATAACGTAAGATGACCTGTCATCAACTTCTAAAGCTTAATTGTCTTTGGTTGTTGTTCATAATGATTTATGATTACTTTATAGGCTTAATGCATTTTTTCTATAGGGAAAAATGCTCTTATGACCTTCTACCTTTAGGGAAATATCTTCTTTTGAGCCTCTATCTTTAGGGAAAAATGCTCTTTTAGCCCATTATATTTATGAAAAAGTTACGATTTTAACTCTCTGTTTTGGAACAAGTGGCATCTTCTCAATAGTTTTGCAACATTTTGTAAAGTTAGGGGTAAAATTGTTATTTTTTTTGTATTTTTTTGAGGTGTTATTATATTTTTATGGAGCCAAAATCACAACTTTTTAAAAGTTAAAGTGTCATTTAAATTTAAGCCTACTTTCTATTGCTTATTATTCTTAAATTAATTTCTCTACTTTATCATATTATTCTATAAAGAGGAAGTTAAATAAAAATAAAACATTCAATTTAGTCCCCAACGTATCACTCTCTAACTAATTTAGTCAATAAACTATTAAAATCAACTAAAAGAATTCTAAACTATGTTTCCACCCATCAATTTGATCCACACTGTGGTGCCAAATGTGATGGATGCGAGTATGGTTTAAGGATCCTATAATTGATTTTAATAGTTAGCGACTAAATTGACAAAAAGTGAGAGTTTATGGGTTAAATTGATTGTATTTCCTAAAAATAAATTAAATTGTTTTCTTTTACACATACTATTTTAATGGACAACATAACCATATCAATAAATGAAAGTTGCCAGAAAAGAAAGAAAAAAAAACCCACAAATTATATTGAAGGACTTATGCCTTAAAAACTAAGTTTCTCCACAGAAACTTTTTTTAAATGCATGCATATGGTTCATGAATATGATTTTGCAGTTATATACAAATGTCCAAATAGAGCAAAATTGTTCTCAAATGCACATGGTCCATGATTTTTTTTGACAAAATGGTCCATGAATTTTCTTTTACAATCTCTAAATAGAGTACAACTGTTGATATTATAAAAAAAACTAATGGAAACACTAACAACAATAAATTACAATCACGGGTAACAATCATTTGAGATATCTTTCTCAATTCAAATTAAAATAGTATAAAATTTAGACAAATATAAAGATCAAAATTAAACTATATGCGTAAGAAGTTTAAGGGAATAAAAAATTATTGCAAACATGGTAGCACTGATTTGGAACTTCATCTATTTTATTTCAGGATGTGCAAATATTTTATTGCAGGTGGTCTTGGAAAATCTTAGAGGAAAAGTAAGGGAAGATGAAAAAAAATATTGATAAAATAAATACGGAATCCATATAAACTTCAATAAAATAATTATGTTTCAAAAAAATATTAAATACCATTGACCATCATTGTTGACTCTCATTAAAAATATTCATTTTTTTTTTTACAAAAACTCTTTTATTTTTGTAAAAGTTTACTTTAAATAAAGCTAATTCAAATATTATAGTTTCTCCTTTTCTTTTTCAAGTTTTTATTTTGTATCCTTTGGATTTATGTTGTGCGTTTAGTTGATCCATTGGAATGAAAAAAAACTATTAATTTTACAAAAAAAATATTTATTTTGTACCCATATTATGAAACGGGGATCAAAACTATTAATAAATTGTTTGGTCGTTGAATAGATTAATGAGTGGATGAATTAGACAAATGATGAATTATAGGATAAATTGCCACCCAGAATTTTGATTATCATTTTTTTATATGCCTAATCATTTTTCAGGGTGGTTGTTATGGGGTCACATATAGTAGTTTACCCTTGTACTTTGAATAAGGGTTGGAGTAACCCTTAACTTATTATTTCCGCTCTTTTTATTGCGTTAAAATTTGAAAATTACGAACTATGTTTTTTTATGAAATTTTAATTTTGATTAAAACTAAAAATATAAATGTTTGTTGCCTTTTAGTTATGACAAACTAAATTAAACATGATTATCTATTTTAATAATACCAACGATATAACAAAAAAAATATAATCTAAATTTTTTTTTGACACCAACAACAATCTTTATTATTGAAAAAGTTGCTAAATGGTATAATTGAGATAGTAAAAAAATAAGTATAAAAAAGTAAGTATAACAGGCTATTTACAAATAAAACATGCTCGACTCTTCAGGTGGTTGACAAGATTAAGTCTCTCACTTTCATGTGGTTGAAGGCGAAATTTGCTACTCTTCCCTTTAACTTTCATGGCTGGTGGTTTAGTCCGTACACCATTCTGGGCATAGGCTAATAGTTATTTCTGTTCTAGTTTTGTATTTTTGTACAGTTTCCTTGTAAATATTGTTCGGATCTTGCGGTGTCTTTCTTAGTACACCTTGTGTTAGGAAAGTCACATTGTTTTCCTAATATATTCCATTTTAGCATCCTCAACAAAAAATATTCATCTACTTTGTTACACTTTTTAAATTATAAAGGAAAAAAATCAGACATATATATATTCATATCGTGTTTGTCACATTTTTTTAATATTTAAATTTATTCTTATCTATTTGTTTCATGAATTATCTGTATTGAAAGTTGAGGGCATTTTTGGAAGAAAAAATCCAACCCAAAGGTATTGAAAGAGGTAATTTTCTTTATATGTAGTATAGACATATTCCATAAAATAAACTCCATCTTTAGGTGACTCGGAGTTCTACATATGCAATAAAAGGAGATGGTAAGACACATTTCAATGATTAAAAATTAAAATATGCGAGTTGATTTATTCATATACACTGTCAATATAAAGATACATTACAATCAATCAATAACATCTCTTAAAAAACATCTGTTTTTTTAATATTTTTAACAGATGTTTTTTTTAAAGAAAAAAATATGTTAAAAATATTAAAAAAGAAATTGACTTTAATAATAATTATTTCTAAATCGAACATATGATTCTGACGTTGAAGCCTGAGGTGTGTCACTTCCCCTAAAGAAGTCGACTATGTGAATTACTTCTGCACTTATACTTTTCTCTACCACCAAAAACTGGACTGTGGGAGATTATTCTTAAAATAAACTGGATTGTGAAAAATTTGTTGGTGGACGAGGTTGTGGAAGAAAAGAATTCAAAAACCGATGAGAATACTCAGGACGACCTAGGAGTTCTCACTGGACAAGTCAAAATGATGGGGGTTAGAGGAACCATGATATCTCATGCCTTTTCCTTACATTCTTGTTAATAGAGAAAGAGAAGAAAAAAGCAAAATAAAGAATTGGTTCACTTCAATTGAATTTGGTCTGCAACATGTCTTCCATGTCTGCACATAAAATACGATCATGTCAAACAAATATTGGTGATGCAAATATTTTTTTTTATGTATGTCTATGGAAGGACTTATGCAATTGTAACTAAGATGATACAAAGTAACATTCATCAAAGCACATGGTCCACGAAAATAATTTATTTTAGTTAAACACATATCTCCAAATGGAGCAAAAATTGTTAATTTTATATATGAACAACAACTAAATTGAAATATGAACTACATTAAAGCACAAACACGTGTAATGCACATTTGACATATATTGATCATTTCCAATCAAAGTAGTATAAAATTTAAGCACAAATATATTTAGACAAATGAAAAATATCAAAATTAAATTATATGCATATGAAGTTCAAGGGAGGAAAGAATTACATGGCATTGTGGAACCACTCTTTGGTATTTCGTTGATTTGATTTGAAGATTTGTAAATTCAATAATTGAGGGAGGTCTTTGAAAATTGTATAGGAAATGTGTGGGATGAGGAAAATGATATTGGTACATGGCATTAAGCATGCATGAGAAAATGAGAAGATATGAAACACAAGAACTTTTTTTTTTTAATGACACACAAGAAATATAATCCTAGAAAGGGTATTTATATATGGTTCGTTGAATGTGAACATATTTATGAAAGTGTGAACATATTTATTGTAATATTTAATAATTTTAATTATTTTATTTACATGGTACCAAAATAAAAACAAATGAATCTTAAAAGTCCAATGTATTTAGTCTAAAATTTAGACTAAATACATTTGACTTTTATAACCGTATTTTCTTATAACTTTTTATAACGAGAGTATGTTTTTTCTAAATTATGTGAAGTTTGAGGATATTTCACGTATGTTAAGAAAATCGATAAATGAATAATTTGCCAAACAATTTTATAAACATGTCCTCATTATAACAATAGTCATTAAAAACTCTCCGACTTAACAATTTTGATATTTTTATCTGTTGAGACATGACTTATGGACTAAAAAATAACATTTAATAATCTTAATAGCTATATACAATGAACTAGGAAAAATAAATAATATATACATTGACTAATGATATATTTGATAGCTATATACACCCTCCGGTCCTTATTATAGGCAAAAATATACATTTTACATTCATTCAATTAATGATGGATGTGGTCATTATTATAGACCACATACATCAATGTTGATTTTTGCATATAATAGTGACCGAATGATGTATGTTATAAACGTAATATAACTTTTTTTATACCAATATAATATTGTTAAATATTTAAATTTATGAAAACATAATTATCTTATTTAATTTGATTTATATAGTAAGTATCAATCACTTTCACTTTAAAAAGAAAAAAAAAAGATATATGGATGTAGGAACCTAAACGAGTAAGTTGCATGTTACGGTAGCACCCCAAACTCTAAATGAACAAAGGAACAAAGTTGCATGATTCGAAAACAATTGAGAAATACACACATTAGATGACTTGTAAGACATTATTGAACAACACATGTTTTAAGCATGTGTTGTACATAGACTACAATTCGACGACGTACGACCCTACGAACAAAATGTGGGTGTGGGTACACCCACAAAACATAATCTACAAAAAATAGTTTATGAATAAGAGTTCCTACAAAGAACAAATGATCGGATAATTAATTTTAGAAGCCTATTCCTCACTAGAAATAGACTCAAGATTTCCATAATTTTAAGTATACTTTCCACCGAATTTAAAATTATTGTATTCTAAATTCAAAGTATACTCTACTTTTTCATCAAATTTACCTTTCAAAGTGTTGTCTTTAAATTCCCTTACTTTATTTGCACTATACTTTTGAAGTCATTTTAACTTCAACAATTTAATTTAGTTGCATTTTAACCTCAAACTTCACCATTCACATTGTTTAAGGTAAGTGAATATGAGTAGGAAGGGGCACCTATTTGATTCAAATGAGCCCTATGCAAGTAGGAACAATCTACTATTTATCTAGAAGTTTGTTGATACTTAAGGTGGTGGAGCACATCGATGCTTCGTACATTCCTTATTTAGGAAAGGATGGTTCTTGAGGTGATGCAGAAGGTTCTTATCTTGTTTTGTACGTCGTCCGGAGAAATGATGTCTCCTTTGATGGTGGAGGAAAAAAATCATGTGTTATACTATACTGTATTACAAAGTTTTTTATTAGATGACCCAGAGAGTGATCAGGTCGGTCCTTTTAGGCCCATACCATTACATGGGGAATTAGGTTTCTCTCATGAATTTATGGTGTGTTTGTTTCAAGTGTAGCAAATTTATTCTTAAGAATAATATTCCTTGGAATATAAAGATTGGAATTTTATTCCAAGGTATTTAAAAAAAAATGTTTGGTTAACATTATAATATTTCAGAGAACCTTAAAAATAGGGAATATAATTGGTAATTTATTGGGATGTTAAATGGAGAAACTAAAACTTGATTGGCCAGAGGGACCAAAAGCACTACCCAATATCAAATATGCACATCAAACTTTGCAATGAATTAATTTATACTCAGTTCAGTTTCCACTACTTTACTCTTTATTATAACTTTTTTAGGAACACCCTGGCTTGCACATTGCAGATTCGTATCGTCAAATAAATTGATTTACATACTCAATTCATTCATCCACTCATTTACTCTTTACAGTTTACTGTAACTTTTTTAGGAGTTAAAGTGTTTGCCAATTCACCCTTAAGTCCTTAACTTTCATTTCTTTTTTATTTTCTTTTTGATGAGTCCTTAACCCATTTCAAATATAAATTATAGCATAAGAAAATCATGGAAAATTATTTGGTAAGATATATTAGTTACTAGTTAATGAAACAAAATTCTATAGAAAAGAAAGGCATGACAAAGAAATCTCAAATTATGTAGCAACAAAAAATATAATTCCTTTAGTTACATTTCCTTTTTCACTTTGAACAATAAATCAACATTAGTACATCATTGTAGAAGAAAGCGATATAAGAAACATACAAAGGAGAATTTAAAACATAAAAAGAGCAAAAACAAAATGTAAACACAAACATACTTATGGCATGTTTGTAATGTCTAACAAAGTAAAATTGGATTCATTATTTTTCTCTTTTGGAAGGAAAATTTGGATTCAGTTAAAGTGTACATGAATACCAATTGCAATAACTAAGATGGTAAATATACAAAAATATATAATAGCATGAATCAAAATAGAAATTCCACTTGTACTCATGTTACCAAATTCCACAACCCTAATCCTTGCTGGAAATTGGAAGAGCAATCCTGGTGACAAGACAATGAACAAAGCAACAGCAACAATTACTGGTCCCCAATCAGCTCCCATATCTCTTTCTTCTTGAATTTCTAACTTCACTTCTCTATTTTTGTTGTGTAGTTTGTTAATAAGTAGAGGATGAATTCCTTGGTCGTTAAGGTGGTAAAGGATATGCTAAACTTGGTGAGAGAAAAGACAAAGGTTTACAAGAGAAGTAAGGTATGTTAAATTCAATGGTATTGGCTAGTGGGATTGCTTTTATGTGCCAACCAAAAGAGTTGCTTTTCTTTTTCTTTCTTCATACGTCTCATAAACTTCTAGTAAAGAGTGATTCCTAAAAAAAAAAAATTATTGTATCAACATTTTTTAAGTGAAAATGTTAATACTATTAATTTTTTATATTAGGAGTTGGGATCAAACTGTCGACCCATTTTTTTTTAAAGCAAATTAGTCCATTAAAATTGAACTCACAAAAAATCGAACTTGAGATCTTGAGAAAAAATATTCTAAATCCCAAAGATAACACCACCGAACTAACTTAAATGGGTTTGTCGATCTGATTATTACTTCACTTCAGTCACCCTAATTACCAAGTCATCATTATCTCTTTTATCAACACTTCTCACATTAACAATATTAAAAAAAAAATCTATGAAAATTACAAAATATTAATTAGTTCCGTCCTTTCATTATACTTGCAAGGGATTATAATGACATTAATTTAATAATGTTAGGTGTGCATTTGAAATGAAATGAAGAATTAAAGGAATGCACCTGATTACATATTTGGAGAGGAACAAAGCTTATTATTATTTTATAAATTTTATAATATTTGTAATGTGAGAGACTATGTTAATACTATAAAAGATAGAGTTGAATATTTCGGCTTAAAATAATTGTTCATTTGGAGGCTGGAGGTAGGCTTCTTTTTCCGATTGCTTTACTCTTTGATCAAAGTGGTTCTATTTTATTTGTTAAACTATTTAGTTTTTTGTGAAGTGGAAAGAAATGCATGTGAAAAGATTGATCTTTTATGACACTCTAATATGATCCTTAATCTATATGTTCAAAGCTAAAACATATATGTGAATGTGAATTTATAAAAGAACGGAAAGCATGCCTCGGAGATATAAATTTAAAGAATAACTAGTCGAGTAGTTCTAATGTGACCTATCATAGCACTGAGATATTGAGATTTTGCAGCAAACTTGTTTCCCTCTAGACTCTAGTCAACAATTTTGGGAATATTTCAATTTTTATTTTTGCTTTTAGTATCTATATTCTAATTGATTGATTGTCTGCAATGTTATAAAATGGTATATTTTTGTTTATGCAAAGGAAGAAAGATGATGAACCACTTCTTCACGATCGAGAATTTGAAAGGACCGGGCATGCAAATCAAAAGGCTGTTAGGAAGAAATATGGATTAATTATAGTTGGGATTACATCAGATGGACTTGAGTAAAATTCTTGAGATCTAACGATGAGTCATATTCTGTGTGTAACATTTTTTGTACTCAGGTGCAAAATGAAAAGGATTTAAAGATTTTAAAAATCAGAATTGATCATGTTGGTGATTTTGAAAATGATTCATTGAAAAACATGAAATTTTTCATAATTTCTCTTGTCCTAGAACTCCACAATAAAAAGGGGTTATAGAATGGAAGAACATATATTTACAAGAAATGGCACGCACCATGATTCATGAAACCAACATGGCTAAGCACTTATGAGCAAAAGCTATAAATAGAGAATGTAATGTTCAAAATTAAATATATATCATACTTATCTTGAATAAGGCACCATACGAACTCTTCAAAGGAAGAAGACCCATCATATCTTATTTTCACCATTTTGAATGTACATGTTACATTTTATACAACAAAGTACTTATAAAGAAATTTGATGTCAAAGCTCAAAAGTGTACCCTATTGGGGTACTTTGAACTCTCGAAGGCATACAAAGTGTATATTTCTGAAACTAATATAGTGGAATAATCAATGCACATTAAATTTGATGACAAAGAGTCTAACAATCAAATGTTAGAGCTAGTTGATAGTTTTTTTTAGATATTGAGATATAAGCAGAATCATGGGCGGTTACACCCCCCCAGCTAGCCTCAGCTTCTGCTTTAATTGCAACAAGCCCAACCCATTAGCCCAATTCCTACTTAAAAAAAATGGGAAGAAATAGAATTGTTTATTTGTTTCAGCGCGCGTACGTAATTAGGAAAAGAAAAACTCTTCTCCTTCAGACTTCAGAGTCGCGATTCTCCCTCTATGGCTCTTTGTCTCTGTTTCACTTTCCTCTCCATCTCTCAAGTACTAGCGCCTCTCCCTCTCTCAACTCTCAGTCATTTTCATTCCTTCTCCTCTTTCTCCTCTCTAGTCTCCACTCTCCAGGTTTGTTCTGTGTTTTTTTTTTATTTGTTATATTTTATTATTGCTTGTCATTTGTTAATGGGTGAATCAATTCAATGAGTTGATTATTCAAATTCCAAACCACAATTTAGAATTATTGATTATCCCCAATTTTGATTTTCCAAACCCTAATTTAGAATTGTGCATTTTGTGTGATTGAGTGGAGAGTTTATGAAGGGACACTTATGGTTGTGATTATCACAACTTCAATTTATAATGTGTGCATTTTGTGTTAATTGTTAAATACTTTCATTTTGTATGGTTATTTATACTTATACGGTTGTGATTTTTGTTGAGAGAATTGGTATCTAAATGAATCAAGTACTTGTTTCTATAACCTTTATTTTTGTTAACATTCATTTTCTTAGGCATAATTATTGTGAATTGTGATGTTTATAACTTAGGCAGAATTGTGTTTGTACTTGATTTCAACTTTTTGTTTTGTTTTGTGGATGGCGAATGTATTGTAACTAATAATGTGATGTTTATAACTTAGGAAAATTAGCGCAGATGAGGAAATTTTTGGTTGATAGAACAAGTAATGTGAATGTTGTGCAACCGGAAGGGATGCTTTGATGGAGACACAACACCAAGATATTTTGAATCAACTTCAGAGTAGTGAGATATATACAGGAAGGGGCTTGAACCAATCATCTACTCTTGCAAGACTCGGGGATACTAGATGGGGTTCGCATCATACTACGTTGCTTCGTTTGGATCAGATGTGGTCCTCCGTGTTTGTGGTGCTTAGTATGGTTCATGAAGATGGACGTGGACCATCTCAAGCGGCGGGTTTGATAGAAAAAAGGGAGAGCTTTAAATTTGCTTTCATTTTGAAGTTAATGTTAAAGTTGTTTGGTATCACAAACTAGCATTCAAAAATCTTACAAAGAAAAGATCTCAATATTGTGCTTGCCATGGAACTAATTAATGTCGTCAAAGCTCGGTTGGCCACATTGAGAGATAGTGGTTGGGATAATTTATTTGTTGATGTACAAGAATTTTGTGTTGCTAAAGGTATTCCGGTGCCAAATATGGATAAAGAAATACCGGTTCGGGGTCGTTTAAGACTAGAAGGGAGGACTGTCACAAATCTTCACCATTACTGTGCCGAGATTTTTTATGTTGCTATTGACAAAATATGCGTGGAGATGGATCATCGCTTTAGTGAAGGAAGTAACATTGTGCTTGATCGCTTGTCATGCATGTCTTGACCCCAAGAACTCTTTCTCCAAGTTTGATGTTGACAAGCTTTCTCGTCTTGCTGATATTTATCGTGCAGACTTTTCTGATGATGACCGTGGAACAATAAGGGAGCAACTTGACACTTATGTACTTCAAGTGAAAAGGCATGCTTCCTTTTCTTCTTGTGAAGATGTTCAAAGTTTGGCTATGAAGATGGTTCAAATTGAGAAACATTTGGTATTTCCATTGGTCTACAAACTCATTGAGTTGGCTTTGATATTGCCAGTGTCGACAGCTTCCGTTGAAAGAGCTTTTTCAGCAATGAAGATTATCAAGACTAAATTGCGCAACAAGATCAACAACGAGTGGTTGAATGACTTGATGATATGTTACACCGAGCGGAAGATATTCAAGTCACTTGATGATGTTGATATTATTCGAACATTCACTCGAAAGAGGTCGCGGAAAGGGCATTTACCTCCTAATTTTATTTAGCACGCTATTGTCAGGTTATATTTCTTCTCTCTTATTTCAAATTGTAATTTTGTTGAAAAAATAACGAACCTCTTTTATTTCTATTTATGATTATTTATATATATTATATCATATATGAATTCGTGATAAAAAAATTTGCCCAGACTCTAGGAAATTTCTGGCTCCGTCACTGTGCAAAATCATAAGTTTCTCAATGTACCAGTTGAATCGTTTGATGCTTTGGGATCAGTTGCACCATCTTGTGCTCCAAAATGTTTTGCACACTCCAATGAGAAAGTTGCAAGCTCAAGTACTGTTGCACAATATGGAAGAACTTAGAAATAAAAATATTTGCATCCAAAAGACTAAATCATTGGCAACAAGAATGATCTTCCGAAGACAATATCATCTTTCAGAAATGAACATTCTATGATGAAATTATTTTCAATGATTGAGCCAAACAATGTATATGAAGATTTAAAAGATGATGGATGGATTGTTGCAATGCAAGATGAGCTTCATCAATTTAAAAAAATTATGTATGGGACTTAGTGCCTAAACCGTTTGAAAATAACATCATTAGAACGAAATGGATTTTTAGGAGCTTAACGAGAAAGGAGAAGTGGTAAGAAATAAAAGGTAGACTAGTAGCTCAAGGCTACATCCCGCAAGAATATATTGATTTCACTAAAAATTTTAGTCATGTAGCTAAGTTACGGGCAATAAGATTATTATTATTATCATATGGTGTAAACTACAATATCAATGTATATCAAATGGATGTTAAAAGTGCATTCTTAAATGACCTTATTTATGAAGATGTGTATGAAAAAAAACCACCTGAGTTTGAAGATTTAAAACATCTAGAGTATGTGTTCAAAATGAAAAAGTCATTATATGGTCTAAAACAGGCTCCTAGAGCTTGGTATGATAGACTTGATAACTTTCTTTTGGAAAATAGTTTTACTCCTGGACATGTAGACACAACTCTCTTTAAAGAAATATATTTTAATTGTTCAAATATATGTTAATGATATCATTTTTGGTCATACCAATAAAACTTTGTGCAAATAATTTTCAAAGATGATGCAGGAAGAGTTTGAAATGAGTATGATGGGAGAACTAAAATTCTTTATTGGAATTCAAATCAATCAATGCAAAGATAAAGTATATGTTCATCAATCCAAATACACCAAAGAACTATTGAAGAAGTTCAATTTACTATCAAATCAATCAATGCAAAGTTGGAGTATATGTTCTTCAATCCAAATATGATCTAAAGAACTATTGAAGAAGTTCAATTTACTAGATTGTAAACTGATGACTACTCATATGAATTCAACATGATATTTGAGCAAAGATGACAACAACAATAAGTTATACCAAAAGGTGTATAGAGGTATGATATGTTCTTTTCTCTACCTAACTGCATCTTGACATGGAATTTTATTCGATGTTTGCTTGTGTTCTCACTTCCATTCAGATCCAAGCGAAACTCACTTAAGTAATGTTAAGAGAATCTTTAGATATCTGAAAGGAACTACTAATATTGGCTTGCTTTATACAAAATCTCAAGTTACAAGCTAGTTGAATTTTGTGATGATGACTATGTTGGAGACAAATTGAAAGAAAAAGCACGAATGGAAATTGTCAATTCATTGGTGAAAATCTGATCTCTTGGGAGAGAAAAAGACAATCAACTATTGCACTATCTACAATGGAAGCAAAATACATATCAGATGCAACTTGTTGCACACAATTGCTCTGGATGAAACATCAGTTAAAAGATTATCATATAAGTGATAACAATATTCCTATTTTCTTTGATAATACTTACTATCTGTTTGCCTAAAAATGCTATTTTGCACACACGGATAAAACATATTGAAATAAAGCATCAATTTATTAGAGATTTTGGATATCAAGTTCATTGATACAAATCATTAATGGACTGATATAAATACGAAATCTTTTACTTAAGATAAATTTAATTTTATTTAGGAAAATTTGAACATACACTTTATTCGAATTTGATGCTAGCCTTTAAGTAAAATTTCAGAACTGGAATTCTAATTAGATGGAACCGTGATCTTCTGATCATAACCTCTGATGAGAGTCACCATCTAAAGCGATTGATCATCTGATACGGTGATCCTCTGATGTGTGTGTTCTTATGAAACATGAATTTTTTACTCTAAACGAATATGATTTTTATTCACTCTGATCACAGATAATAAAAGGAAGGATTGGGAACTGTTTTATTGACACCTGTCTATCTTATCAATACGTCTTTGATACATTTTCTCTTCTAACATGTGTATTAATCGTTGGTAATTGTTACCAAGACAAAGTTAGTGAGTATTAATTAAATGTATTTACTTCCAGGCGCCCCAAATGTCATGATTAGTAGGGCTTTTCAATTTCAAATCCTTTGAACTTCCCACTCACAATAACTTATTTAAAAACTTCACACACTTTCGCACCTTCATATTCTCACACTTTACCCTTTTCATCCGTTCTCCGAGCAAAAAAACAATTAGTATAATCTTCGATTGATTCTGAAAACTCAATCAAATGTAAACATTCTAAATGTGTTGAGTGAAATGGTGGTTGATGTTAAGAATCTCTATATTGGTTAATTGGTTAAAATTAAAACGTTTGGTATTTTAGCTTTTGTAAATTTAAAATGACAATAAAGTGCGTAATTATTTTGTTAAGGAAAAAGTACGTAACTAATTAATGTCTATGATGTGCACATGTGTCAAGATGTTCGACATGCAATCCCTTTTTCTTTTTTTTAGTGGTGGCCGGGGTTCGAACCACGGACCTTGCCTATTTTATGCACTTTTTCTACCAACTGAGTTAAACTCACAAGGACCCCGTTATCTTTTTCTTTTTTAAATGGGAGATCAACATGAATGTGTTATATTGAAAACAGCAAGAGGTATAAGCAAAATGAATCATATTTGTAAGTTATCTACACTAATTTGAATTCACGTTAACGTTGTATAAGAAATATTTTAGTTGCCATTTTGTTTGCCTATGTTAATGATCGTCTAAAGGATGAAGGTAGTTACTATGAAAATTACATTTTTCACGAAAGTTTGTGCAGACAGCTGTCCACACGGGGCTCTGTCATATTTTATTATATCGTAGCGATGTTTTCTATTTTAAATTTTTTAACATGTGTAAATTTACACATTATAGAAAAACTCTTTTATTAATAGAAAAGTTATTTTCAGTTCTGGTATTTTCTGTATTCCAATGCCTCTATCAAGATTCCAAACAAATAACTAAATAAGATGTCTAATCTTCTGACTCCTTTTCCCTTAAATAGCCCAATAAACCGTACAAAATAGGCAAGACCTTGATCAAAATAGGCAAACTTTAATTCAGTTAAAGTGTACATGAATACCAATTGCAACAATCAAGATGGTAAGTATACAAAAATATATAATAGCATGAATCAAAATAGAAATTCCACTTGTACTCATGTTACCAAATTCCACACACCTAAACCTTGCTGGAAATTGGAAGAGCAATCCTGGTGATAAGACAATGAACAAAGCAACAGCAACAATTACTGGTCCCCAATCAGCTCCCATATCTCTCTCTCTCTCTCTCTTGAGTTTCTAACTTCACTACTTTGTTTGTGTTCTATTTATTTCTAACAATAGAACTAATAATAAGTACTATGAAACATATGTGTGGAAGTTTCCTATTAAGTAGATGATAATTCCTTGGTCGTTAAGGAGGTAAAGGATATGCTAAACTTGTTAAGAAAAAAGACAAAAGTTTACATGGTAGTGGCCACTGGCCAGTGGAATTGCTTTATGTGCCAACTAAAGGAACTGCTTTTTTGTTTCTTTTTCTCTTTCACAAACTTCTTATAATGATTAAATACGCATCCCTAAAATAATAATAGGACTCTATCAACAAAGTCCCATATGCATTAACAATATCTCAAAATAATTGATAAAATTATAAATTACTCCCTCCGTTCGAGATTAACTGAGCCACTTGCTCATTTCACAAATATTAAGACAAATGTATAAATAAAGGAGAGAGAAAAATGGTTTTAAGTGTTCTTGTTAAGTATTGGTGCATTCTTCACTATCATAAATGCAAAGTAGAATATATTGAATTGAGAGTGATGAAAGTCGTATTAATTAGAGTTGTAAAGAGAAAAAAGTAATTAATGTTGTATTGAAAAGTGAAATGGTGAGTTATTTTGGGACACTTTTTTTTGTAAATGACTAAGTTATTATGGGACGGAGGGAGTAATAATTTGATTTGCCCCTCCACACAAAGTTTTTTGAAGAGACTATAATTACAGTTAGCACAAAGATGTATTTTGGAAGGATGGGTAGTTCATTTAGTCGAGGTAAAAGATTAAAGGATTTAAGAATATGAAAAGTAAGAGTGTAAATTCTAACAAGAAAAAAAGAAGATGCATATGTAATTAAGTGAACAATGTCAATGATGCATTTGATACTATATTAAAAGAGGAATACACCACCAATAGATTGGTTTAAATGAAAAGAGATCTTAACTTTCTAAGCACTTGTTTATGAAAAATAAAATCGGGTTGAAAAGAGAGAATTCACTTTGTGTATCTCACAAATGTCCTGACAATTTATTTTTTTTACCAATAACTGGTAATTATAAATAAAAGGAATAAACTTTAACAATAATTTTCAATTCTAGTATAAATCAACAATAAAATATTAATTATTGTAAAAAAAAAAAGATATTTATATTTTGAGGTTAAACCTCTGATTTTAAGAGGAAACAAAGCATAAAAATAAAGTATAGATAAAAATTGTTTCATTTTAGATCAAAGTCAAGTTTTCTCAAATGATTCGTTCTTTAGTAGAATTATTATCTACTTCAGTCCAAATTCAAATAATGAATTTAGAATTTAGTCTTCTAATAATTATTGAAAAAAAAAGTTTTCTAATAATTGTTCGCATGGATGCAGGAGCTAAATTTCTTTTTCCGATTGCTTTACAGTTTGATCAAAGTGGTTCTAATTTATTCATTAAACTATTGATTAAAGTGGAAAGAAATACGTGTGAAAAAAGATTGATCTTATATGACATGAGACACTCTGGTAGTTAGATATTCAAAGCTAAAGCAGATATGTCAATCTGAGTTTAGAAAAGAATAGAAAATAAAATGGAAAGCATGGCCTATCACTATCAGAGAAAGGAATAAGTGCACGAGTAATTCTAATATGACACGAAACTTGTAAAGGATATTTAATTGTTCACACGACACGAAACAATGTTATATTTTCTCTTATTAGAGGAAGAAGAGAAGGACACTGATATTACTTGAGTCACACTAGTTACTTGAGCTGCAAGTTACTACATTAGAATGTAATTAGGCTATTGTATTCTCTATAAATACTAGATGTAATCTACTTTTACATCTAATGAGAATAAGACTATTTTCCATTTCTTGCTTTCCATAATATGGTATAAGAGCCTTTTCTTTCACTCTGTTCATTAAGAAAACTGCCACTTCATTCACAGTTTTACTAGTTTATGTTGATGGTGTTATTGTTGCTGGTGATTCACTTGATGAATTCCACTACATCAAAAACATTCTATATTCTTTATTCAAAATCAAAGATCTTGGTGAACTGAAGTATTTCCTTGCTTTAGAAGTTGCTCATTTTTCACAAGGAACTTTTTTTGTGCCAAGGAAAATATTGCCTTGACCTTCTTACTGACACATGTTACCTTGCCACTAGAATCTTGAAGTATTTGAAGAAATGTCCTGGTCAAGGTTTGTTCTTTCCTAGACAATCTTCACTGTTCTTATCTGGCTTCTCATATGCTGATTGGGCTGGATGTTTGGACTCCAGAAGATCAATTTCTAGCTAATGTTTCTTCCTTGGCAATTCTCTCATCTCTTGGAGAACCAAGAAGCAGTTGATTGTCTCTAGGTCTTCATCAAAAGCTGAGTATAGAGCACTAGGTGCAGCAACTTGTGAATTGCAGTGGTTGCTATATTTACTCAGTGATCTTCATGTTACAACTGTCAAACTTCCAGTTCTTTATTGTGACAACCAAAGTGCCTTTGACATTGCAGCAAATCCAGTGTTTCATGAAAGAACCAAGCATCTTGAGATTGACTGCCATTTGGTTAGAGACAAGCTTCAAGCTGGCATCATGAAGCTCCTACCAGTCTCTTTTAAAGACTAGTTAGTAGACTTCTTCACTAAGACTTTGTTTCCTCAACCATTCAACATTTTGTTATCCAAGCTGGGAATGCTCAACATCTATCATTCTCCAGCTTGTGGGGGACTATTAGAGGAAGAAGAGAAGGACACTGATATTACTTGAATCACAAGTAACCTAGTTATTTGAGCTGCAAGTTACTACATTAGAATGTAATTAGGCTATTGCATTCTCTATAAATACTAGATGTAATTCACTTTTCCAACTAATGAGAATGAGACTATTTTCCATTTCTTGCTTTCCATAACATCTCTTTCAAAAAATATAACATTGTTTCTAAAATATTTTGATTTCTTTATAAAAAGAAAATTTGATTTTCACTACAAAATAATTATATGTTAAATTCAATCAAATGTTAAATTTTTTTTAATTCAATTTACTTTCATCTAAAAAAATTATATCTTGAATTCAATCTATATATCCTAAATCAATAAATTAACGATTATTTTTATGAATCAAAGATTATTTGCGGATTTTTTTTTTAGGGAAGACCATTTTATAAGAAAACAATATTCTTTCATTGTTTAAATGATATTTACTATTATGAGTAATGCAAATTTAGAAAAAATAAATAAAATCTTTAAATGACATAAATATTTTTTTTTTCAAATAAAATTATTTAATTATTAATTTAAAGACCAAATATATCGATTTTCATATCGAATGAACAAACGTACATAGAAATTCTCTATTTTCGCTACAAACATATTTTTTGTTACCATAAAAATGAACCAAATAATTCAGACACAATAAAAAAAATATATAATTCAGCAGCCAACCAAATTCATTACAACTCTTAATTCTAAAGCATATCACAAAAATTCTCAAACTAAATCGGGCTCTGATATCCCATGTGAAAAGTAAATGTTAATTTCATGCTTGTTGCGATTGGCAATGAGACACTTATCTATGATCTCTTGGTTTAACAATTCAACGTACTCCCCCTCATTAGGATCACCCTACCATATGCTCTCAATGCTAAAATATTTTTGGCATTTCCCAAGTGTGGCTTCAAGTATAGACTTGTTAAGATAATCGATGTGAATATCCTCCCAAACACAGAACTCACCTTTGAAATACTCCAACACATCACCATTAGGGTCTCTTCGGAAATGACCACCGTGGTACAAAATCACAGTAGTAGTTATCATACCCATTCTAAATCAAAATAAGATTAATACCCGTCAGCAAATAAGAAAAACATCAATATTCAAACTATTTAATCGTAAACCCTAAATAAACAAGAGGAACCAAAAAAATAAATAAATAAACAATCACACATTGATAACAAAGTAAAAGAAAATGAACGTCTTAGCATAAATCTACTTTAGATGTGGTATTAAAGCTGCAAAGACGCTGATGTGTGAAGTTCTAAGTTCGAATATGGAATTCTTTGATTCTCACTACTTAAGACGCATAAATCTAATCATTAAACTACTTAAAAAATAAATTGTAAACTACTAACATTACACTTTACACAAAAAAAAAATAAAATAACAACAACAAAAGGTTGTATAGTATATTACACTTTCTGAACGTTAAAGAAAAAAGTCTAACAATCCCTTCCACAAAAAAAAAAGTCTAACAAAAGAACATTCCATTAAAACCAAAAATAGCATTGTTTCAAATATTCTACGTAGGCAATAGCAAGACTAATAAATAGATAAAAAAAAAATCAAAACAACACCTCAATGTATAACTTTTTGTAGAAAAGTGCGTACCAATTTTGTGAGCTTTTTATGTCTCCTTTTTTCTCAGTTTCTCCTCGTCGTCCTTCAATTGTTCTTAAACCTATCATTTACAGTGACAACTTAGGTATAATTTGTAGAAAATAATCACTCAGATCATTACTTATTAGGATATATAAAAAAGATATAATATTTTTTTTAAAAATATATCCTATTAAAAGGTATAATTTGTAGAAAACAATCACTCAAATCATTGCTTAGAAGGGTAAATAAAAATGATATGATATTTTTAAAATATACCAGATTAAAAGGTACAATTTGTAGAAAATAAACACTCACATCATTACTTATTAGGATAAATAAAAAAGATATGATATTTTTTTAAAATATACACTAATAAAAGGTATAAATTTGTAGAAAATAATCACTCAAATCATTACTTATAAGGATAAATAAAAATGATATGATATTTTTTTTTAAATATACCCTATTAAAAGGTATAATTTGTAGAAAATAATCACTCAAATCATTACTTATAAGGATAAATAAAAATGATATGATATTTTTTTTAAATATACCCTATTAAAAGGTATAATTTGTAGAAAACAATCACTCACATCATTACTTATTAGGATAAATAAAAACGATATGTTATTTTAGGTGGGTGTAAGTTAGCAACCCCCTTTCAAAAAAATACATATAAAAAAGATATGTTTTTTTTCTTCTTATATCCACTATAAAAAATCAAATAAATCTATCATTTAATGAAAAAGATTCAAATCAGCATATAAAAAAAACAAATATCCCTTTCCTATATTTATTTTTGTTTTATATTTTAAATAAAAATTACTTATTCTAAATTATTTCTTAAGGAAAATTCTACGGTGAAGTTCGGAGATTGACTTCACCGGTGAAGTAACCTGATGAGTCAATAAATTAGTGTTTTTAATATAGTATTTGAGTCCGTTTTATTTAGATTCGATTTCATTTTATTTAATATTATTTCTTTTTTAGAATTATTTTACTTCAATTGCAAGTTATTATATTTCAGGAACAAATATTCTAAAGATTAAGTCTTGGAGCAAAAGAAAGGGGTTTGGAGCTGATTCAAGATGAAAATACGAAGATTCGGTACAAAAATATGACGTCCCCCAAGTCAGAAGCTTGGCACGGCCCGTGCCACCAGCCACACGGCCGTGCCACCTCCCAGAACTCCTTTTGCTGCTTTTCTGCTTCATGGACAAGCTACCTTTTAGTTTACTTCTGACCTAAAAGCATGTGGTTTCTTGTGGAACATTCTAGTGTTATATTTCTTAGGGCTTAAGTCGTTGTAAACTATAAATAGAGTAGCTAACTATCACAACAATTCATCTTTTG
>Ga0228710_1001165_pt1 | contig 38420 bp, 23 predicted proteins | sample MedpolnodulmetaG_FD_177995 | JGI IMG/M metagenome (GOLD analysis project Ga0228710, IMG submission 177995) | Root nodule microbial communities from Medicago polymorpha collected in Santa Monica, California, United States - pink nodules | ecosystem: Host-associated > Plants > Roots > Nodule...
ACTCATTCTTCCAGATGCTTTAAGCTTCAAATAAATTCCTTTGCTCTTGAACTTGTTCAATCAGAATCTCTAAGAATAGTACTTTGATTATGGATCCTGCACACTCGAACAAATTGTTTAGCATATCTAATTGATTATTTTTAATACCTTGTTATTGTCAAAACTCAATAGGTGATTTGTGAAACACCCTTGTTCCAACAATGTTAACTTGTGCCCTTAAGGCACAAGTTTAGAATCCAAATGTAGAAATAATGTATTGGAATGCGTGCATTAAATTTAAGCTTTAATGTTTTAATGAATTGAATGCATAAAGTTTAAGAGAATATTTCTTTTTTTGGATTTCTTAACAAGGTAAGATACCCTAATTCTATAAATTATAGTATGATTCCTTAACAAATGTACACTATTGATGACAATAGTCCTATACATTATAGTATGATTCCTTAACAAATGTACACTATTGATGACAATAGTCCTATACATTATAGTATGCAATATGACGTAGTCCACCACCGCCCCACCACCATATTTGGCAAGATTATTGTCACTATTGGTGACAATCCCAAATACCAATAATTTAGCCAAACCCAAAATCCATTGACAAACATGAAGACTCCCAATCCCAAACTCATCCTAATTTGTTTCCTTTTCCTCTTCAACCTTAATCAAACACAAGTAGTGGCACTAGCAACCATAGAAACATGCTTAGACACTGTTTGCCACACGAATGAACCACTAATACGATTCCCATTCCATATAGAAGGAAAACAAGCAAATACATGTGGATACCCAGGGTTCAAAGTATTATGCGATGAAAATGAAAAAAGCCAAACACTCCTCAATCTACCTTATATGGAAAATCTTGGTATCCAAAAAATAAACTATCCCAAACAAGAACTTTTTGTGAATGATCCCAATAACTGTCTCCCAAAACTACTTCTCTCACTCAACCTCTCTACCTCTCCTTTTGATGCCGTTTACTATCAACAATTTACCTTTTTTAATTGCTCACACAACTTGGAATACCTTACCTCTAGGTACAAACCAATAGCTTGTCTTAGTGATTACTCCAAGTACAACGTTTTTGCAACACCTTCACTTACCGTGTTTGTGCACTTGTCTTCTGTTTGTGATTTGGTTGATACCGTTAACGTGCCGGTTCAATCGCCGTTTTTTGATCAAGTGTTGTCGTCTGAACTAAATGATGATCTCCGGTTGTCGTGGAATTCGCCACCGTGTGGAAGGTGTGAGTCTCATGGTGGACGCTGTGGCTTCAAAAATAACTCTACTTTTGAAATTGCTTGTTACAATGTCCCTCCACGACAAGGTAATAATACTAAACTTAAACTATCTCCATTGATGAATATGCAGAGTCTTTCGATTGATTTTTTTCATACACAAAAGGCCAGCTGATGATCGAACTTCTGCCAATTTGGACCAATTCATTTTTTGTGGATCAATTTTTATCTTGATCTCTCTCGTTTATCATTTACATTTATACCTTTTTATTCAATCATGCACCCTCCTTAGGTTAATCAATTAACTATCTTAAGAAGAAATAATCCTTATTGTTTAGGTTAGTACTGAAGGGAGACTATTGGAAACGGAGAGTATAAGTAACTTTTTTTTAAAGGGAAGAAGAGTATAAGTAACTGTAGTGAAACTTAAATATTATATTTCTTTCCCATGACTTAATTAGATATGGAAATTTAAAGTTTCGAACAGCTAGGGAAAACAACGAAACTTCTTTCTCATGATTTCTTTTTTGTTTTTGGTACTACTTTGTCGTGAATTTATTAAATAAAAGAATTTTTTTACAAACAGAAGCATGTATATAAATATATAATTAAAATAGTCTTGTGGGAGATGAGTCATGATGAATTTTTTAATCATATTGGTCCACTAAAACCGTGAATCGCAGACCAATTCTTCAAGAACAATTTAATACTACATTTTTTTTTTAGAAAAAACAATTTAATACTACATTGTTGTCCTTTTTAAATTTTAGCATTTGTCTTTCTCAAACAAAAAAAATTGTCGGCATTTGTCATTTTTATTCTATATGTAGTATATGTTGTCATATCTAAAATTCTAAATCATCAAGCAACCTTTTATTAAATTTTTACATCTTTTCGTTAGATGTCATGAGTTATGACTTAAATTCCCGTCGATAAAGAGTGCTTTCCCATAAGAAAAATAAACATTTTTAAAAATTTAAAAACATTTTATTTTATGTATGTACTACTTATTTCCATGGGTTGACAACTTAGATGGTGCAATTGGATAACATATGCTTAATTGCTTATAGTTATAATGAATGTTGCAAAAGAATGATCCATGAAATTTGAAACATTGATAGGGATTTCCCGTGGTGCAAGTTATGCCATAGCCATATGTGCAGGGGTGCCAGCTTTGTTGTGCTTCATTTCACTATTAAGCTGGATATGTAGCAAGTTCAGAATTGGAAACCATGGTTGGATTTGGGCACGTGAGACAGTTGCAGATTTTGAGTCTCTTCTTGATCATGAATACACCAACACTTCAGGTCTTGATAAGCCAACAATTGAATCCTACCCAAAAATAGTGATAGGTGATGACATACACTTGCCAAAACCTAATGGTAAGATATGTCCAATATGCTTGTCAGAATATATGCCTAAAGAGACGGTGAAAACTATGCCAGAATGTGAACATTGCTTTCATGCACAATGCATTGATGAATGGCTTCCACTGAATGCCTCGTGCCCAATTTGTAGAACTTCTCCTCCAAGGTTACCATCACAAGCGAGAGGTGGTAATGACCACAATACTTAATTTATACATGAACCAATTGTTGAGTTAGTTTATACTGTAATTTGGATTTGAAATCACCAAATTAGTGTATAGTTTCAAAGAATTGTCATTTACTTGTGTGCATTCACATAGATCATGTTGGTTGACACACATTTTTAAAACTACTTATGATAAGAAATTCTCGAAAATTATTTACTAAATTAATTAAGATACAATTTCGTTTCCATATCATAAGAGTAAAGTGCATTACCTTACATGTATAAGAGAAGAACAAGGACCTCTTTTTATTTTATTTTTTAAATCTATATATATTTTCACATGTTTTTCTCAATAGAGATAATACGATTAAAGATGCTTCAAACATAAATATAGATGTCTCTCCCAACCAAAATTCAATACTTAATTCGTCAATCAGAGACTAACTTTGTACGCTTGACCCAACCTCTGTTGGTAGAACAATGAAAACTTATATTAAGAAACGAATGAAGTAGTAATTAATGAGAAATGATATTTAGATAATTATTTTGTGACAACTTTTATAATATCTCTCGTACTTACATTGTGTGCCAAAAGAAGAAAGAAGAAACAAATGTCCAAAAGTTGTTCAAAAAGTGGATGTATAAATATCATTTTTATAATTAATATGTTTACATTAAGAGTAATGATATTTTTATAACCAACAACTCTTGTGACAAATTTATTTTTCTCTTTTCTATTCGTCAACAACGATAGATAGAAAGAAAAAAAAAAGGAAGAAAGAGAGTAGGCATATGATGCGAGTATGAGAGAAAAAATTGTTAAAAATTGTCACAAAATTGTTGTATAAATATCATTTCTCTTATAGTGTTTGGTTGGAACCCTGGAGTGTGTTCCTTTCAATTTTTCAAATTTGATTCTCTTCACTGTCAATTTGAACGAGTTAATGTAACTTTATTAAAAAAATGTCTCTCTAACTAGTGTTTCCGAGCATAGTTAAGGGAAATATATATATATATATATATATGTATATATACATACTCCCACCAATAGTTTTTATAAACAAAAATAATTTGTTAGGTTCATTGAATGACTAATGTATTTGGTCTATATAAATACCATATACACTATTATATATCCAATGAACCTAAAAAATTGATTTTTGTTTATAAAAAATATAACAAAAGGGAGTATTTGCATTGAAAATATCATCTCTTACACTTTTAAAACTTTGACGGGTGCGTCGGACATTAGTTAACATTTTTCAAAAATAAAATAAAAATAGGTTTACAGTATGTTGTTTGAAAAATAATTGTATGTCCTAAATGGTAATTTGGTAGAAAAACAAAACAAAAGCGGTTTGACATAAATAACCATGTATCCAAGATCCCAAACAAGTTAAAAAATTTCCCCAAGTCGTTTAAAAGACAAAGACAACAACGTTGTTGTTATTTGATTGAAAGGAAAATGGATTGAAGTAGTTTAGTTGGTAGCAGTATAAGTATTACTGATTCCTTCCCTCCCTCGTGCAACGCGTGTCTATTTTCCTGAAGCCAAATGCTACATATACAGAACAAGATTTAAGAATATCGTATCTATCCATCCATTCATCTACAACGAGTTGAAGAAAGATCCCAATATCAATGGCCGTGTAAGCTTTCATTCATCTTACTCTGTTTGTTTCATTTATTATAATAATAATTTTTGATATTAACAAACAGGGTGGTTGCTTCTGCTCCTGGAAAGGTGTTAATGACCGGTGGTTACCTTGTTTTGGAGAGACCCAATGCTGGACTTGTTCTTAGTACAAATGCTCGTTTTTATGCTATTGTCAAACCAATCTATCCTCAAACCAAACCTGATTCTTGGGCTTGGGTCTGTTCTTCTTTATTCTTTTCCATGTTTATAATTTCCATTTTGATGATTCTTTTGATATATGTAATTCAATTTGCTTTCTTTTCCTTCAGGCTTGGTCAGATGTCAGATTAACATCTCCTCAACTCTCCAGAGAAGCCTTGTATAAATTAGCACTCCAAAATCTCACCATCCAAACTGTTTCCTCAAGGTAAATTCTGGATATTCAATTTTACTCCTCTTTTATTAGCAACACATATAAATATGCTTATATGGTTTGGAGAGTAGATCAAATTAATTTCTAGTTTCTCACTGTTCCTAGTTTTATGGGCTTGGATTGACTTATTTGAAACAACTTATGATATGTCTATAAGCTGTTTTCACCTTATTTTCATGACTTCTCCAGGATAGCTTATGAAAACAGCTTACAACTAATATGAAAACAGTTTGACTTTATTTTAATTTTTATAATAAGTTATACATAAACACTTATATGGTAATCACTTTACACTTCTGCTATAAGCGCTCGATCAATATGATTGTCCAAACAGAACTTAGGCGGGGCTTACAAGAATTGGTTTGTTATTTCAGTGAAACAAGGAACCCTTTTGTGGAATATGCTGTGCAATACTCTGTGGCTGCCGCTTATGCAACAGCTGACCAGAATAAAAAGGACTTGTTGCACAAACTACTTTTGCAAGGTAAAAATTGCTATTTCCTCAGCCCTTTTAATTGATTAATTCATGAACGTGTAACAACAACTTCAAACTTCCAATTTCATAAATGGATCGATCGCGCAGGTCTTGACATTACAATTTTGGGTTCCAATGATTTTTATTCTTATAGGAATGAGGTAATTTGCTATTGTTTGTATACTTTTTGTACATCATTTTTCTCTTCCAGTCTCCCTTAATTTTGATGGTTTGAAGATTTCAAATAGTAATTAAAAAATCAGACCATGACGTTTGTCTTGACAAATACTTGTGCAGATTGAGAGACGCGGACTCCCTTTGACACCAGAATCATTGGCCACCCTTCCGCCTTTTGCCTCCATTTCTTTCAATACTGATGATGCTAACGAAGGAAATTGTAAGCCTGAAGTTGCCAAAACTGGTTTGGGCTCATCTGCAGCAATGACAACCGCTGTAGTTGCTGCTTTACTCCATTACCTTGGTGTCGTAAAGATTTCCTCTTCAAAAGATCGTCAGGAGAGGAAGGATATTGCAGATCTTGATATGGTTCATAAAATAGCACAAACTGCACACTGTATTGCACAAGGGAAAGTGGGTAGTGGGTTTGATGTAAGTTCAGCTGTGTATGGCAGTCACCGCTATGTGCGGTTTTCGCCCGAAGTGATTTCTTCCACTCAGGTACTATGACAATACTACAATTCTCATTATTCAAGTTCATCATATAAACACACACACACACGATAGAATCTGTAAATTCAATATAGAACTGGTACAATGCATCCTCCCTTGTTTATATGACCTATATTTGGCTTCTATCTCGAGATTATTGACAGCTATTACCTTTGAATTCTTCAAATTCCCTGGACAAATATGTTCAATGATAAATATTATGCAGTCACCGTTTTACACTGCATTCGTTCAATTTCCACAAACTTGTAACTTTGGTACTGTGTTCCTTCCATATGTTTTTTTTTTCTTGAAGTGAAAAAAACCAAAGGTAACTAATTGTTGCTTTAGCCGCATTATTTTAGTTTACCTGCTATTGATAAAAAACATGCTAGGATTCTTCTGTTCGTTACTCTTACATTGATTGACCATGCATCGTTTCGGGATTGTTAGAAATGTTCCATAAACATCAATGATTTCAACAATTTTGTAGGTTGCAGCTACGGTAGTGCCCTTGCCAGAAGTAATCAGTGACATTCTAAAAGGAAATTGGGACCATGACAGGACTGAGTTCTCTTTACCACCTTTGATGACTCTTGTAAGCAGCTTAAACTTTCTGTATTTCATGTTATTATATGTGTTAACATCTCTTGTAATTATTGCTAGAACATTTATTCCCTGCTCTGCTTCCCTTCTTCCCAAAGGAAAACTATATGCCTAACCATAAAGGATTTGAATTTGAATGGTTTGTTCCTATTAGAAATCATTTATGTTAGGACATTATAGTGTCATATAATCTATGTAGCTGATGCCACTTGGTGGAAAAAGGCTTTGGTTATTATTTTTGTTGACCTAAGAGACAGATCTATCTTAATTGCTTCTCTTGCAATAATCATCCTAAAATCAAGTTAACTAACCTAATTGCACAAGTTACAAGTCTACCAGACACAAAGCTTCTTCGATTTTTTAATATAATCTAACTATCTTGATCTCTGCACGAAAATGTTTCTCCGTTTAGGTACTGGGAGAACCTGGAACTGGTGGATCATCCACACCATCAATGGTTGGTTCTGTCAAAAAATGGCAAAAGTCTGACCCTCAGAAATCTCTGGAAACATGGAGAAGGTTGTCTGAGGCAAATTCAGCATTGGAAATACAACTGAACTTGTTAAGAAAATTAGCAAAAGAACAATGGGATGCGTATAAATCTGTGATTGATAGCTGCAGCATCCTCAGATCAGACAAGGTATTTTCCTGAGATCATTTGTGGTTGTTTATTCAATAGAAGTAATTTGAAAATAAGAGAATTTATTCTTCTTACGCAACTAATGTATATTGGTTGACAGTTCTCACCATTAGACTGAAACAACTTAAACTTTGTCCCAATTATTTTCTTTTCTTTTGCATTGAGGATTAGACTTCCTCACTTGTTTCTATTGTTTTTTTTCATGAAATATGATATCTTTAATTATTAGACTCATACATCTCCTATTAGCTTTGATGTGACCTTGGTTTTACACAAAGTTTAGTAGCCATTGGAACCTTAGTTTTCATTTTCAAATTATGAACTTCATAAGTAGATGTGTGGTATGATTTTCTTGAGACTGCTCTTTCATGCTGAGAAGTTTTAGCAATCGTTCATATATTGTGTTGTTTCATCTGGCTTTTCTTCTTTCATGCTGATCTTTGAAATGCAAATTACATAATCAGTGGATAGAACAAGCTTCTGACCCTAACAAGGAAGCAGTTATTAAAGCACTGCTCGGCTCCAAAGAGGCAATGGTGGGGATCAGATATCATATGCGCCTAATGGGTGAGGCTGCAGGTGTTCCGGTAAGTTAACTCAGTAGACGAGCACTTATCTATATGGAATACATGTTGCCCTTATGATATTTTAATTTTGATGAAATTTAGTGATTTAACTTTATTAACAGCACATGAGGTACAACATCTTATCTTGCCATACAATATGATTGCCAAGCTAAAGTTGGATATTGTTCCAGTCCATAGTGGTTAGGAGGGATTAGGATGGTTTCCACTTTTCAGTTGGGGGTCTTGGGTTTGGTTTCATTATAATGAACTTAATATAAAGTTGCCATAATACATGAATAGAGAACTGGAAAAAAGTTACTGATCAAGATTTCTGACATCGTAGAATGCGCTTGATTATTCATGTTGGCTGAGAAAATACAATTTACTACCTACGAACCTGCTGTACGGACAGTTTCTTTTTGTACTTTTGATCAGGCCATTTGATAAAGTAACCATAAAAGAAAAAGAAAACTCTGGTTCAGTTAAAAAAAAGACTTGCTTTGTTGTGACTTGTTAGTTATGAACGCCATGATTCATTCATAAGACCGTTTTTACTGTTCATATACCATCTACATCGTGTTTATAGAGCATATTAGCATAAATGCTATACTTACACGGTGTTCAGCTTTTATAATATGTATTGAAGTGTAGTCAGAGTTTTGGTGTTAGAAACTCACATTTACTTTCCTGATTGATCGACCATTTAAACAGTTCATGATTTCTGCAATCTCATAAGTTGCAATGTATACAGATTGAACCAGAATCACAAACACATCTTCTAGACGCTACAATGAACTTGGAAGGAGTATTGTTAGCTGGAGTTCCAGGAGCAGGAGGATATGATGCAGTCTTTGCTGTTACTTTGGGAGATGCAAACAGCAACGTGACGAAAACATGGAGTTCACTTAATGTTCTTGCCATGTTAGTTAAAGAAGATCCTTGTGGAGTTTCATTAGAAAGTGCTGACCCAAGAACCAATGAAATCACATCAGCTGTGTCTTCTATTCATATAGATTAAGTTTATTTTCATCAATAAAATAAGTCACCACGAAAATATTATGTGGAATGTAGCTTTTAGACTAGGCATTTGTTTCTTTCCGATTTTAGGGAAAAAAAATGAGTGGGTTTTCTGTTGGTTTTTTGTATTCTCCTCCAGTAGTGCTTGGGTTTCCAACTGAGCAGAAAATTCTTTGAATAGTGAAGTGTATCATCAAATTTTAAAATGTGTTGTTCCAAGATATTCCTTGCCTTCATCTATCCACTTTTTTGCGACTCGTGAGTAAGGATCATCTACTTTTTTTTCTCTCCATTACTAATTTTTTTAATTAATAAATATTTTGATGTGTATAAAAAAGATTTGGACTTATTTAATTCACACTTTTATTTCTATATTTTCAAAACACTTCTAATTAGTTTGCGTCTCTTTTCAGATAACAAGGTTGTAATGTTTTCTAACGTTTCTTTTAAAATAGAGAAATGATATTTGTATAACCATTTTTAGACAACTTTTAGAACAATCATCTCTCTCATACTCACGTGTTTTTATTCTCTCTCTATTGTTTTGTCCGAAAAGAAGAGGGGAAAATGATTGTCACAAAAGTTGTCTAAAATTAGTTGTACAAATATCCTTCCTCAAAACAAATTTGTATTGTCAATAAATTATAGCAATTATTTTATTTTTTATTTGGCTATTAGCCTAGTGCCATACAAAATGAAAAAAAATACACATAGGGAAGAGGGAAATGTGGTGACCCAGGTTTGAACCCATAAATCCACAAGAAACAATTTTTTAAATGGTTGGTTTGTAAGAGCGTCTATGTTTGTCATAGAGCTATTGCTAGTATAGTACACAGTGACAGAAAGCAGCATTTCAATCTGTGCAATTGTTGCATAAAAGGGAGAAGATCACGGTACTTAATATCTGTACTATGACAATTTTTTGCCTGACAAATTCAGAAGATATAGATAAATAACCAATTATCGTCGTGTGATCGCACTATACAATTTAACATATAATGATGCTGATAGATATGCACACCCAAAACACCATGTAGGAACTCTTCAAACAGGAAGAATGACAACATTGAAAAGAGCCATCCAAGTTCTAGTTCTAATGGTTTGAAACTCATCAAAGAGAATCAACAATAAATATTCAAAAACCAAGGGAAAAAAAATCCTCGCCAGAAACACATTCTGATACTAAATTACCATGATAATGGGGAATGCAGATATTTCTCCCATACTTCAACCATCATTTCAATTTCATTTGTCGATTCAAGAAGACGACTGTTGGTCTTTTTCCAAGTCCTCATTCCAGTCCCTGGCAAGACTCCTGTGGGAAATGGCCATAACCTTGGCCTTACTGCGAAGTCTTTATATATTCAGATTAAGATATTCATTGCCAACCCTAAAACTGCCACACTCTGCCAGAGATTTTGCATTGAGCTCCCTGCCATATTTGCAGACATAATTCAGACCCACAAGAAGCTCGGTGATTATTTCTTCTGTCTTTTCTTGATTTGCAAAGTAAAGGGTTTGTACCAGCAGCACATTCGTTCGGGAAACAAAGCTCTGCTGCTCAAAACTTCTCTCAGTTTGCCATCGTATCATGTTATGAGCAAGCGGTGCCAACCATTCCAATATGCTTGACATTGCTTCATTCCATTCTCCTGCGAGACTTGTGTCAAAGACTGATGATGATGCCATGGTCTTGGTATATGGCTTTAATTTGGCCTTGAGGGCAATTCTCACACGTCTTGGTAACATGTTGTACAGATCATCTCTTGCGTCGAGACCGATCAAGTGTGGAGAAGCTGCTAGCTTCTCAATAACAATGATAACATTTGCATAGTGAAGCGATAAAGCAGCTGCACCAAGGGTTTCAGGTGGAGGGTTTAATAGCTTGCACAGAGATTTGAAGACTGATTGAGTATGATGAAGTACTTTTGGATTCTGAATCCCACAATGAATGCCACTTGCATTTGAATGGCAGTCAATGACAGAGGAACTGTCCCAAGCCATACATCCTTTGAAAGGTCCAACTTGAGTCATTCGACTATGTCTTGCGTGAGTTTCCTTCCCGGTTATGGCGGCAGAGTGTTTATAAAAGTTCCAAATCTTGCTCATTTTTTTTGTTCTAGTGAGTGGGACTGATTGATTCATGTTCCTTCCAAGGGGACCTGAGTAAAAATTGACATTTGTATGCTTTCCTAAAATTGGGCCTGACTTTGTGGATGAGTCACCAAGGGGGCCTGAATGAGAAATGCTGGCTTTATTTGTTCTAACAATTGGACCTGATCTAGCAGTAATAGTATTAAGGGGTCCTGAAGAAAATCTGGCAATGTTATTCTGTGATGAGTGGAATGAAGATTGAAATAATGCAGAAACTGATTGACTTCTATAAATGCTATCAGAGTTTAAGACACTCGAGTTATTGGTTCCACCATCATCTACCATCTCTTGAATTCCGAAAACATGGTTGATCTTAGAGAATATTGTGAATAAGGATCTTGCCAAAAGATGTATCGTGTAATCATATGTCCTGTTCCACAGAGAAACATCCCGCAAGTTCTTCACCTCGTGCCTTTTCCATGCAACTTTCTTCTGATACTCACTTAGACTCACGCCATCTGACTCATTATTAGGCTTCACTCTTGCAAGTGTTTGCTCCAGATCAACAAGCACCTCCATCTCTTGATACAGACTTGCATTAGTTGATATAAATTTTTCAAACTTTTTAATCTTTTTTTCCATCTTTTTGCAAGTTAATTCCCACCCATATGGATCTGTACCCGTAGTGATAAACCCATAAAAGGTGTTCTCGAAACCTTTCAAAGTTGGATCATTGCATTTCTTTGCAAGCCTAGCCACGGACTCGGCCACATGTGCCATATTCTCAACGATCTCCATACAGATCAACCGTTCAATGAAATGATCATCATCTGAAACAAGCTTTTTTATGCCAATTGAATTTGTGATCTCCTCTTTCAACCTAGATATATGTTTATCACTCAACGATTGCCATAAATTAACCAGCTTGGACATCAAGCTTGCTATTTCAAATGCTAATACTCCAATCACCTCCTTCTCAGAATTAGCATCATGCTTCCGAGGAGTCCTCCACAGACTACGAAACCATGATTCCGCAACCATTGCTTATCTAGGAACGGCAAAAACTACGCTCTTTAAGGTGAATTCTTCGTCATAGCTCTGTAATATTCAGCAAATAAAACACAAAACAAGACTGTCAAGAAGGATGTTATACATCTAATATAGACTTCAGATAGCATTTAACCTGTATTAAATGTTTTTAAGATGTTCAGTGTAGTATCTCAAAATAATACTGAAGAAGCTATTGCAAATTACTTGCATGAAAGGAGACAAAATGTGTTTATAATGTCAATACATGCTAATAAAAAACAATCAGACATCATATGCTCTACTTTTCCCCTTTACCATTTTGTTCTACGCAGACAGAAGGGGATTGAGTGGGATTGAGTTTGCATTGATTCACTTTGGTATAGTGCATACTGGTTAAGTCTTATCTCAGTCTGCGACATAGCATCCTATTTGATTCCTTTTCTATGGTTCAAATTTATTTTACACAATAAGCATTTTGAAAGAATGGATAGATCATCCTTAGGTGCACTAGGATTATTTGGAAAATTATAGCAAAACCAAAATGCTAAAAATTGAAATGAAAATACTATGGGGATTGATGAATAGGTGATAAGTGATAACATATCAATTAGAAATATGGAGGATTAAATTAAATGGAGATACAATGCTCAGAATGTTCTCAATTTTGACTTTAAAAAATAGTTTAAAATAGTTCTTATACCAAAATATTACATTTGAGAAGGCTTGATTTTATAAAAGAAAATGTTCTTCATGTTTTACCTTGCATCTAACCACCAACAACAAACCACCTAAAAATTGGCTCTGGTAGCTCAAAAATAAGAGTAAAGACCCAATTTGATTCCTCACAATCTCCTCTCGACTCAATTTAATCCCCAATAAAAAATAAACCCAAACTAGTCTGTGACATTTTTATATTGAGGACAAATTAGTCTTACCCGACGATTTCCGGTACAAGCAGCAATAAGTAACAATGCTCACATTTCTTAGTTACTCTTTTTGGTTTATCCAAGCTTTGAAATTTCTGATGGATAAAAATGCTTAATTTAGAAGCAACAAGGGAATAAAAAAATTCTTTACTGAAAAATCTTGTTGAAGAATATATACTTAAAAAAGAAAGCTACACAACAAAAACCTTAATATTGATCCTATTCTCTGTCTACTCAAATCAGAGTTGAAGAAGACTGCATTTTTCTAGCTAAATTGTCCAATAAACTTCAAACTAAAATAAAAAATAAAATAAAATAAAAATGCCATAAATCTTAAACCCAAATCACAAGCTAACCCAGGTTCCAAAACCTTTAAAAAAAACACAAATTTACAAACTTTATGCTGTTGAACATACTTTAAGGACATTTAGGTTAAATGGGTCAAAAAGTTTAGCAGAAAAAACTCAAATCCCAGTACCATAAAGTGATTATAGCAAGCAAAAGGTAAAAAGAGTGTGATAAAGCAGAGTGGATGAAAACTCACCGATCAGAGAAAAGCAGAGTAGAAGATGAAGGAAATGGGATTGGAAGGTACAAGCAAGTGTTGGTGCACATGGAAATTGGAATGGAAACAAAGTTGAGAAATTGAAAAGCAGAGAGAGAAAACGAGTGAAAACCAACGACACCCAAAATAATTATTTATTTTCAAATTAGTAATAATTAATAATACTTCATCAATATTCCACAGCTCATAATATTTTGTTTTTAAGATTTGAATATTTATTCCTTACAAAAAATTGAATATTTTAATAGTATTTTGTATTCTTTCTTTAAAAAATAAAATAGTATTTTATTCTTATTTAGTTTCCACAACTCACTAAAATGTCATTTGAACAAGTCGTGTTTTTAATATAGTCGATCAAACATTAAATCTAAATATTTCTTATAATAAAAATTCGAATATTAATTTGCTACGATGTAGTATGAATTGATCTCTTGTTAGATCAACTTTTTTTCTTACTAGTTACATTCTAACACCGTTAAAAATTCAATTTTTGTATAGTTAAAGGTTGAATTATAATATTTTTGTGAGCTTAACTCAATTGGTAGAGATATTGTATATTATATACAGGGGCTGTGGTTTAAACCTCGACACCTCACTTCTTCACAATTTAATTGTGTGAGCTCTACCTACTGAACTACTCGAAAAAAAAAACAGTTTGAATTATAATAACTTAAAATTGCAATATGATCTTGAAGTACAAACTTAACATCTAGCTAAACAATCTAAGAAACAACTCCACCGATTAGAGTAAACCAAATTAGGCTTCCTACAAACTCTACCAACAAACCAACCTTAAGATACCAACTTAATACGAGAAACTAGTGAACAGCAATTCGCTAAACCTTCTTGAAAAATAACAAGCATCCAAATGAGATACATAAAATAATGTTGAAGATTTTAGTTGTACAAACTCCAAAGAAAGCATGCCTATTGAAATACCCACAATAAGTTTTTAACAAAAATAATGTAATTTATTTATTTTTAAGAATATAATTTTACTACAGTATAACTAAATTTAGAGTTCCCTCTTATCCAAAAAGAAATAAAAAACTAGGGTTCCACTAAATTACATTGGAGATGTTGAATTTTATTAGGTATTAATATTAAAATGACTTAATTGTACTTTTGATTCCCTATTTTATTAAAATTTTGAAAGTAGTCTCCCTTTTCAATAATTAAGTGTTTTAGTCTCTTCATTATTAGATTTATTTATATATTGTAATTTTGGACCCCAGCTCATATTTTTAGCCTTAAAAAATATATATGATTATTGGCTCCAAAAGTGGTGTGTTAGCACCGTAATCTTGAATTTAAAGAGAAATACAGCGTTTAAGGTTAAAATTCACATTTTTTTATGCACAAGAAGAATTAAATTTTAAAATAAAAATGGAGGGACAAAAGAATTCAATTTTAAAATGGAGGGATCATTTCCATAAATCTAATAAAATAGAGGTCAAAAATAAAATCAAACTTATTAAAAATTATAAATGAATGATGCGTATGTGTTGTATTCGTCTAAAATCTCATTTTTCACGTAGAAAATACTATTGTTATCCCCGTGAGCTTAAGTCAATTGGTAAGGATATTGCATATTATATACAGGGGCCGGGATTCGAACTCTGGACACTCTGTTTCTCACACATTTAATTGTGTGAGCTCTAGCATGTGGCTAATTGACAAAAATAAAATAAAATAATACTATTGCTATTGTGATACTCTTTATATGAACAACCAAAACATTTTTTTTAAAAAAAACATGATTTTAGTTGAAGATTTTGTTATTCCTATTGAATGCCATATTTAAGAGAGTCTGACGATGCTCATGACAAGAATTTGAAGGATCATTAATGGAAACAACGCGGAATTGTGTCCTTTTACTGATATACCCCTCCTTCATTTCTGCCGTCAATCAAAGCCGTTAAAATTAAACTGAAACAACTGTTTTAGATTTGTAGTATTGAGATTTGAGATAAGAAGAAAGATGACGTGGCATGGGTGATTGTGATTAGCTTTTTTATGCTGCTGTAGGTGCAGAAACTTTATTACAACCCAAAGTTAAAAAATAAGAGGAATGTTATTTTCCTTTAAAAAAAAGGTATGATATTTGAAGAACATTTTTTAGAATAATTTATATAACAATATATAGGTATTGACACAAAAGTTAAAACAATAAAGAGATAAAAGAAAAGCACAATGTAAATATGAAAGTGAAAGTTGTCATAAAATGATTCTTCAAATATCATTTCTTTGAAATAATTGTCACATAAGCTCAAGAACAACAGTAATGAAACTGGAATTGGGGAAGAATGTAACCTACTACTTTTGTACTTAGTCAAACTCACATGCTTTGTTGAGTGTGCAATGATTGTTATTAGATTTGACTAATTTAAATGTTACTATATATTTATCTAGGCAAATTCTTATTTATTTAATCAATCATTGCATCAAGAGAGATGGTAAATGAGTGAATAACCTAATGAAAATTAAAAATATAATTAAAACTTGCTTATTTGATAAATTATTTTTAGTTTGTACAAAACAATATTCCATTTGTTTCTTTTAAATATTACTATGAGAAACACCGAGTGAGAAGCTTCAAAGACAATATATTAATTAGTACTCTTTAAACTTTGATGTCAACTTTGATCTTGGTGAGTTTTTGAGATCTAACCAAACTATATAAAATCTAAACTTGGTGAGTTTTTGAGATCTAACCAAACTATGTAAAAATGTCCAAAAAGCATAGGACTAAAGTATGTCAAACAGTCAAAATAGGATAACCTAACCTCTCAATATTCAATATGGGTTAATAGGTCTTTACCCCCTGTAATATATGTCATTTTCGATCTTCCTTCCTATAAACAATTTTTTTTGATTTACCTCCTGTAAAATATTTTTCGTTTTGATTTACACCCCTAATAGGCCAAACAACAACCAATTTTATTTTATTTTTTTCAAAAAATTTTTCGTTTTTGTTTGGCCTATTAGAGGTGTAAATCAAAACAAAAATATTTTACAGGGGGATAAATCAAAAAAAATATTTTACAAGGGGAAAAAGCAAAAATGACCTATATTACAGGGGATAAAGACCTATTAACCCTATTCAATATTTACTTCATCTAATTCTATTGATTGGGAACTGGGACACTCGGGGAGAGAATATCCAAAACAGAAAATTGCGTGACTAAAGAATGCCAAAATAGGATAACTTAACCTTACAATATTGATTATATGAAAAATTTATAGAATGATCTAATTAAGCCAGATCACAAAAGTCAATTCTTCAATCTTAGACTATATAGCTGGTTGGAAATTGGAATGGAATATTTCTAATAAGGATATTGAAAATGTTAATGATATGAAAATGTTCATGATAATTGACCTTCTTTTTTTTTGGTGTAGTTGAGTATGATATTTGGAATTATCGGAATACATAATATTGTTTTTCCCCAATCTTCTTCCATATATAACTCTTTGTTCTTCCAATTCCATAGTCAAGGCAGGGCCATTGATAATGTTTTCATTCGTTAGATGGTTTAAACCTCCTCATGGTTGGTTTAAAATTAACGTTGATGGTTCTTTTAAAGCCTCATCGAGCAGTGCTACGCGTGGAGACCTTATTCGAGATTCTAATGGTAGATTTGTGAAGAAATTTTTTTAGTAGAGTTGGTTCTTGCTCAGTTGCTTGGACTGAACTTTGGACACCAGGACTTGGTATAAAGCTTACAAAGACTCATAAAACCTTCCCTTAATTGTTTTTGAACTAGATTCAACAGTGGTGGTTAATATGATTCAATCGGGATCTACCTCCAACCTGCATCTTCAACCTCTCCTCCAAGAGTTCATATATCATCTCCAACTTTCAGATTGGAGAACTTCCATTACTCATGTCTATAGTGAGGTTAATCATTGTGCCAATTGTTTAGCAAATATGGGGCATTGGGTTCCTCTTTTGATTGAGTTTTAGTTGAGGTTATTCCTCCTCCTTTAAGCATTATATTAGCTAATGATATAAGGGGCACTACTTTGCCTGTTTGACTTCATAACTTAATTTGATACAATTGAAGGTACTTAAATTTTGATAGGTTTTGTACATCTAACTTCGTTCACGTTTTCTCTACCTTTTGGAATTTTTTTGTTTTAATTTTTTGTCTCTCAGCTGTTGGATTAACACCAGAGAGATAGCTGATGATACCACATGCAGGAGGCGATCCTTTTCCGAAAAATCTGGCTCATATCATATAGTTTTTATTTTTTATTTTTGAGCAAATCATACCATATAGTTATTGTGAAAAATAAAATAAAATAAAATAAAATCATATCATATAATTTATTATTTAATCCTCCCATAACAATGCTTGTGGCACAAGTCCTTTCAAAAAAAATAAAATGCTTGTGGCACAAGTATAGTCTAGCACAAACGGAAATGGCGCCATCTCCTTCTCTTACCCGTTGTAGAGGCAATGGCGCCATCTCCTTCTCCATCCAGTTCCACTCGACTTCTTCACACCAAAGTTAATTGAGACCGTACAATTCCATGAAACATGAGAAAGAGATTTTGGTAGTGAATTGATGATGTACGAGCATTGTCCTGCTCGAGATAGTTTACCCAGGGGTTATGAGCCAGGAATTTATAAGCTGATAACGCTGGTGATGCTACCCAGCACGTAATGGCTTAGGCTCTCTTTATTCAAAATAATAATCATAAATAATATGTTAAACAGTCAAAATAGGATAACCAAACCTCTCAATAATGAGTATTTACTTCATTTTAATTCTACTGTTTGGGACACTGGGGTGGAGGAGACAAAATCCAAAGAAAATCATGTGACTAAAATATGGCAAAATAGGATAACCTAACCTCTCAATATTGACTACATCTACATGTCAGATAAAACACCTAACCTTACAAAAACAAAGGGAAGAAGTACGAGCCTAACTTCCTCTTTTTTGGGATGCAAGTAAAATATTAACAGCATTAAGCCAATGAAAATAGCTAAACCTATATCTTCGTTAGAACAGCCATATCAAAGTGCTTCTGGGAATCGTAGTTCTGCTGGGCCAGGGCCCAATATCCCTTTCTGCTCGCTTATCATGCCCAGCCCAATAGAAGAATCTACTACATGCCCATTTATTTCTTCATCCCACCAACTTGTTCCCTGTCAAAAATGTATCATGCAAATGCATGTAAGTACCATCCACAAAATTAAAATGGTTTAGATGCAAAATGATTTAGTTTTTAACTTGTAAAACGGTTGAAAAAAATAATTCTGCAAAGAAAAACCCATGAGGTAGAAGCATTTACACAAAATTAGTACAGTATAATAATTCTATAAAGTCACAGTTAGGCAAATCATAAGCAATTTCAGAATTATCAGCCTTAAAGAAACAAGCTCATTAGTTGATTGCTTTTCTGAAGAAAGTTAGTTTACGTGAAAAAGGGAGGAACCTAAAGTTAACCACTTTACCTTTTCACTATAATTTAATTTTGATGTAATTTTGTCAAAATTTATCACTCTGTGTTCAGGCTTTCTCACCTTTATTCTCTTGAATGACACAACAGTATGTTGGAAGGTTTACTAGTTCATTTACAGTTAAACAATATAGGGCGTCACCCACCATGTGAATAACCAAGGTTTTATTTGATTTTCTTCATAATTTTTTTCATATTTTGTTTATAATTGAACTTTTCATTACTTTTTAATTCTTTGAATTGATGTTTCTTGCTGGTATGGCACACTTGCATGCATATGAGACTCGAATAAAAGCAAGCATGACAACATGAAAAATCTTACAGATGCACAACAACAGGACAGTAGAATGTGTGGGACAAACTGTGGAACCAAACATAATGGTCAGTATTTGGCCAAGAGCAAGATTTTTTTTCTTATGTCCAGTGTAAGAAAGAGCCATACTGCAATTCATATATATTTTTTGAGCATGTTGGACAGCTCTTTTCATTAACAAGTCATGTTCAATTGGATTGAGATGTCCAGACATAAGTTTTCAAAACTAAAACCTTTTAGTGCGTGTGCATGGTGGTCGACGCAGTGTTTTAAAATAATGTTAAAAAGCATGACATATGACTCGTTAAGTGAAAAAATAAAAAAGAAACAGGCACCTGACACATTCTAAGAAAATAAAACCAAAACTGATCAAAATATAAATATAAATTCTTATAAAAAGTAGTATACATCGAGGTAAAATAGCTCATGATAATCATTAGTTACCTCATCGAGATTATAACTAACATCTTGCAATATTGGAGTTGTAATTGGGGGTGCGATTTCTGGGTCAGGCTTTTGAAATATAAATGTTGTATAGAGACCTGCATTGGAGTGGAAAACCCAATATATGAGCATTCTCATAAACAATAGATGGAAGTGAACCGAAGAAACTTACAAGAAATAACATGATAAAAAGAAACGGTTAATGCATTACCGAGCACGTCATATGATCGAGGAGGAAGTCTACCCCTAGCATCCAAAAGGTTTGGAGCATAGTTTGTAAGCAAGCCTGCTAATTGTGCTCTTACAGCAACAATCAAGGGAAGTAAATTGAATAAGTCTTGCAATTTGTAAACTCCAAAGTTGTTAATAATGCAAATTATACAATTGAAGGATTTAGCATAGAAGGACAGTATCCTCCAGAGAAGGTGACACTAACCTGTTGTCATCATAAAATTCGGTCAAATTTTGGATCTCCACATACTCAAGACCAGCTTCCCTGGCCAGCCTATGTTTTACGAAACATCATACACATGAGAGTGAGATCTATTGTACAAATCATGATTGAAGATATGAACCTAAAAGGTACAAGCAGAAGCCCATTCCTTTGGAAGTTTAAATTTTACTATTCATATCTAATAAAGTCAATTTCAGCATGTTTGGAATTTCTTTATGAGTGAAAGCAAAATTAAGCATTTTCATTTTAAATCAGATTTGTTTGGTAATTATTACACCAGAGTGAAATTTATACAGTGCATTAGCACAAACCAGCAGAACTCTCTCGGTTGTCAATCTTGAGTTTTTAAATAAGAAGGATACCTTATTAAACTTGGAAAATGAACCAGGCAATGGGTTTCAGCTGAGACATCATTAGCGAATTTCAGCTGATACTTCTTTCCAAATAATGGAAACCTGCAAAGGTTAAGGAGATTCAAATGAATAACAATGAACTGTAACTGAAAGCAAAGTATATGCAACACGCAGTTAATACATTATGGAGATGTGTACTTTTCTTCTTCGACTTCAAAAGTAATCGTGTAATTCTCTGTCCGTATGCAGTTGGGAACAATGTTTGGCTTCATACTGCTGCTTCTGTTGTGATAGGATTCAACATTCTTCTGATACTTGGCCCTACACGATGCCGATGTTAACACAACCAGTATATTTGTGTATAAGATCTCATGCCGACTTTAAATGAATTCTAGGAGAGTAAATACCCAATTTGGCCTCTGAAATTGTAAGACTGTATCAAACCCTAGAATTCCAATTTTGGAATATTGTTAATGTATTGGGTATTTACAATAAAAGAAACTAATAAAAAAGATCTAGAGATTAATGAGTTGGATAGAGATGTGCTATATGATAGAACATTATGATGTCGTTTGATCCATGTAACCAACCCTGCTCAGTCCTACAATTTCATGAACCAAATTAGGTGTTTACTTGATTTTTGGAAAGAACAATAATGACAGAAGTAATAGGGCTCAACTGCAAAAGTGATATGATGGATGAAATCCATATGCAGAAAATGGCTAGAAAAAATTACAAGTAGAAGAACAAGGAAAATTGTTTAAACACGAGAAGATCATTCTTTCTCTAGTTTTGTACTTCATTTTACGTGGATTTCGTCCGAAAACACTGGACAGAAATAGATCTCAATATTATTATAAGAGCATGTCAGAACTCAAATAAATAAATCATCCTGACAAAAGAGGAAAGGAGTATGTACACCTTTTTTTTTACCAAAAAGTCTGTACACCTTAAAGCCAGTCGCTAGCATAAAAATCTAAGGGTATGTTTGGATGGAGGGGAAGATTTTTTAGGGTTAAGTCAACATTTTGGCATACATTTGAGATTTAAAATAATAATAACAATACGATAGACGACCGAATAACATTTCAATCACACTTAATTTACTTTAGAAACATGTCATGACATCTTTAATTTAGAATAGAAAAGTAAATCCTGCCCTCCAAAATCTTCCATCCAACATACCGTAAATTTAAGCTGAGGATCAATCCAGAGATCAAGTTTGACACTAATTGAACATTATGGTAATAAGAGTGTAAAACAAGTCTGATAAGTGTGAAATTTATGTCATGGTTGGAAGAAGGCAAAAACATAGCTCAAAGGTGACACTAAAAAAGAACTAGTAGAAATTTCACTATGAAAATTAGGTATTCTGATACAGCATCTACCCAGACCCCAACAGAAAATTGAGCCCTACAAAGTAAACACAAGGATTTTATCCAATTTCATATCAAGCTTAAGAGATAAAATTGAATAAGTGGGACAATGTACTTGCACATCTATTAGATTCCCCGGGCGCTGGAAATGTTTTTGCTTGCAGCGATAAAAATACAAAAGAATCCAAGAAAATCCAAATTTTCTATCTTTAAGCAAAACTACACAATGTCATGGAAGTAGGTCATTCAAAATGAAATATATAAGTATAGTGACACTTTTATTCCATGCAAGTCGTGTCAAATGGCTAGACTCTCCACGAAATCGACAAAAATTTATTTGGACACATATGTCATGAATTTTCTTCCACCAAAAAAATAAAATAAAACAGAGCGTGCAACTAAAAACAGGGGAATAATAGGCCTTTGACAATGAAGTCCCGTACCATATAGTAGATGAGTCAGGAGTAATACCGAGAAAATATCCCCCTGGCTTCAGTAGAGATGACACGTTTTGAAGAAGTCTGCGCGCTTTCTCTTCGGTTTCAAAACACAACTGCATTAGAGATGTTAATCAGATGAGGAGCAGCAAGCAAATCAGAGGGGACTAATTATGAGAGGGAAAAGGTGTCCGAAGTGATAACGACGATAAGCGAAAACTATAATTTACCAAAAGGACTGGATAGACTGCCTATCTTTGCATTTACTCTTTCCTCTTTTTTAAAGGAGATTTATCATAAATAGGATTGAATGCACTTTTGCCCTATGCCATTTGAGTGAATTATGGTTTACCCGCTGTAAAAATAAATATTCTTTTTTTTAGACCTTCATGAAATCTGATTGTACAAAATAGATGATATGGCAGCGGGTAAACCAAATGGCAGGAGGCGAAAGTACCTTGAAACTCAAAATTTGATGTCATGAAGGTCTAAAAGAGAAGAATGTTTAAATTACAAGGTTAGAACATTTAAGAAAAAATATAGGGGGTAAAGTGGAATTCGCTCAAATTGCAGGGGTTAAAGTGCATTTAACCCTAGAAAATAAGATACCAAAAAGCAGCAAGGGGGTTAGAAAACAAGAGACTCTGAATTAGGAGGTAGACAGTAACCAGCAATGTTAACAGGTAAAAGTAAAAAGGAAGAATAGAAAGTACCTGCAAATGCTGCAAACAGCAGACAAAATCAACTGTATTGGTCTTGTCTTCCAAACGCATTTCTATATTTTCCTGTAAAAAAAACCCTAATAATAAGTTAAAGAGTTGGAAATAGCAGAAGGAAGGAAGAAAAGGAAAACTAACAGTGGAAGGGTCAAGGTGAAAGAAATGGGTAGTGCAAGATTTGTTGTTGTAGTCCCCCAGGGATTGTCGAATTTGGTCAATCGCAGAAGAAGAAACATCTGCGGAAATGAAGCAATAATAATTGATGAGTTAATGAAGCAATTGAAGAAGGAGATAAGAAATGAAGAAGAATGCATACATACCGATACCAATGTAGTTGGCAATTTGGGAGTCGAGCCATTTATGAGCATCAGAGGCTTCTCCACAGTACAACTCGCAGACGGTGGCGTATGGGTGAGCGAATATCTTTATCAAACCCATTTTCGCAAAATCATATAGACGTTGATGGTTTGACATTGACATTGACATTGACGAAGAAGAAGACTCACTCTTCCCTAATTGACTGCTACTACTCATCGTTTCCCTGATTCTACCTCCGTCTATTAAAACTAAACTACCTTTTTATACGGGAGAAGAGGTTAAGAGAATATATGGTCTAATGGTAGAAAACTAGCAAAACAGAAAATGGGTTGTTACTCCAGTTGCTCCTACTAAGTACAAATCCAACAAAATCATCATGCTTTAGATAATCGCGTTTTTCTAATTTTTAATTAAATGTTCCAATTTACAAAAAAAACAACATTATTAGTTTGTTTATTTGTTTATTTATTGCTATTTTTATTTGTTAATTTAATCAATTTTTAAGTGTTGTGTCATCAAACATTAAATTAATACAAAATATGATACAATTATGTTTGTATTGTTCTATATATTTTGTACATTCGATGAGTTTTATAATAGCTCGCTTTCAATGTGTGTAAACAATTTATCGAAAACACAATTTAGTCGGCCTCTTATCTGAAATGACAGAACCAGTAGCTAATAACATTTAAGTTTGGTTAGAAATTTGAAATTCATGTACTCGAACTAAATTTAGGTCTCAAAAAAAAGGGAAAATGGTAAATTATCCTAAACATAACCATTTTTTTCAAGAAGTTTGTATTTCAATGCATATTCCTATCATCTATTGACTCTATCAACATAACTTTTAATTTGAAGGCAAAGGTAACATAACACTAGAAATCTTGTCATCAATATGCATGTGTTTTGATAACATGGGAAGTGATTCTGATTTGATTTTAAGTTAGATTGAGTAATATATATTTCTACTATGTTTAGAGAGATAACACGTTTAGATTTGTTAATCATGCAGTGTATATAAAGAAAATAATCTTTTAAAATTGGTCAATATGGTAGTGTATAACTTACCAATTACTTGAATTTTATCGAGGAAAAGGAAGTGTATTCATACTTTCTAACACAGTCAATTCAATACTTTTAATCTGTTAAAATGCATTACCAGATTAACAAACTCGAATTAGGAATAACAATGGCTATCCATAGACACGAATATTATGATATTCATGTTTATCACGTTGGGTAAATACGATGTTTATATATATTGCATATCTCCATAGATAAACTACAAACTTTTACGTAAATCCATGAGATATATATTTTTTAAACAGATTTCTTCATATCTCCACCAAATTTACAAAAATCCATGGATACTGTTAACCGGATTTTAGCCCTCCCAACCCCTTTTGATTATGATGGTCCATATATTATAGGACGGGGAGGAACTAACACTCGCTAGTTTACCATCCAAAGTGCTTATAATTTGCAGCAAGAGACCTCTTTGGTTGTGGAAGGTGTTTGGAAGATCTTATGGTGCTAGAAGGGTCCCCATCGTATCCAAACCTTTATCTGGTTGACCGCTCATCGAGGATCCCTACCAATTACCGTCATAGCAAATAGGGGGTTGGTATTTCCCTTACTTGTCCATGTTGTGCGAGAGAGGATGAAACAATCATCTATGTCCTTTGTGATTGTGTGCATGCCACTCAGGTGTGGCTTGGACTTGTCATGTCTGATTATATAACTAATTTATTCTCTTTTGATCGCAGGGAGTGAATCTTTGACAACCTCAATAAAAGAGGGATTGGAGATAATCTTGCTACTTGACATACTACTTTCAAGACAGCATGCTGGTATCTATGAAATTGGCGGAACAAATATATTTTTGAAATATGATTTCAAGACCGAGCAATCCAACGCAGGTAATTCAAAACTTTACTAGAGAGATGGAAGACAATAGGAACCTAGTAACAAAAGACCTCGGAAAAAGGTATACATTGGTTGGATGCGACCTCTGATTAGTTAAGTTCAACTGCGATGGTGATTGGAACAGATACGGTACACTCTTGCACAATGTGGAGGGCTTCTTCGAGACTCCTATGACAGATGAATCAAAGAATGAAGATTGGAATGCATGATGGTTTTCATGCCGTAATATGGGGCATGTAGATAGGTTTGTAATCAATATAGAAACACATTCTTGGTCAACACAGTGGTACCAACCCATGCGAAAGTGAAATGTATTAAACCCACTTTCAATTCAGACAATTATCGTCTACGGTAAAATTTTGAAATTTGGATGTAGGAGCTGGATAGAGAAATTTTAATTTTTCAACATCTCATGATGGGGACCCACGAAGAAACCTTGGTGGAAGCAGCGCTCCGAGTTCTCAATACCGCCGACCCATTCGAGAAGGCGCGACTCGGCGACTCGGTCGCTTCACGGTGGCTTGATGGCACCATCGCCGAACCATACAACCCTTCCCTCACCCTTCCCATCCCTGATCGCCCCGCAAGGCTCTCAAGCGTCTCTGCACTTTCTCTCCAATAATGCTCTTGTCGTGTTCGATGAAATTCCTCACTAACATAAATGGCTTATTTTGTTGTTTTGCAGGTGAAGTTGGTGGCTCCGAGTCTCATGCCCAAGTTGGGTAAAGCAGGAAGCTTGCAAAGCAGGGTAAACATTGTGCACAGTCTTGCTCATATTGAGAGTTGGGCCATTGACCTATCTTGGGTACTCTTTTTTTTCTCGCCTTTGTATTTATATATGCTACTTTTTACCTCTGAAATCTTAATAATGTAGTATATTATAATTTAAAACTGGTTCATCTGTACATGTTTGATATTCAGTTTGTGGCGTCCCGAAAGCACAATTAGTTGCTACCTGCTAGAGTGTTGATATGCAAGAGTCTGAGTTCGAACCCGAGATTCTCCGCACTTAAGTGTGCGACTCTCTAACATCAGGGTACTTCGAAAAACATAGAAATATCTGGTTTATGACCGTGTTCCCACATTTATATTCTAACAACTTTGTATTAGTATAGAGATTAGGTGGATCCCACAATTAAAAACCAATAAATTTTATAGAATTCTTCTCTTTTTGTCTCTCTGTCTCCGTATTGAAGCATTTTTTTTTAGAGTGCCATGTATGTAAACTGTACATTTCAATGTGGAATTTTGATTTAAAATAAGTTTTGTGAAGGGCTATGTGCTACACAACAGCAGTGGAGCTAGGCAAATAGTTTAGAACTAAGAGCCTCCGGCACATGCTTTTGCATGTGAAAGGCGGGTTTTTTTAACCTCTAACAATCATGTGGGATGTATACGATGCGTACAATGCAATATGAAGTACAAGAGAAAACTTGAGAGAGTATTAGAGTAATAAGAAAGATTGGGGACTGCCAATTATAATAGTCCTTAACTTTTTCTTGCCATTCAACGGTTTTCACTCTGTTTTATCCTATGAAATAACGGACATGGATATCCCGAAACTGCTTAAGCATCGATGTCCAACATCTATCTGATACCAATATGCATACTGTGCTCTTAGATACATATCCCACAAGGAGTAGCCTCCATTTTTTATAAGAAAACTAATAGTTGATACATTTGGGATGCAATTTGAAAGGATCCGGCTCCTCTAAAGTGAGCAACTCACTTTAGAGTGTAGAGTGAACAATATCAACCGTTAATTAATAAACTAAAGGTAGATATTGCAGGTACATCATAACAAATCATGAGTTTGTTACAACAACAACCCTTGATTTGCTCACCTTGCACTTTACTCACTTTAGAGGATCTTTGCCCAATTTGAAAAAAGCTTTCTGTACAGCCTTGTTCTGTACCAAGTTGTGAGCAGAACTAGCATGCACACCCCTTTATTAATTCTTTGATCTGGTGATAAAAAAAATAGAGAGAAATATGGTTGAGATATTAATGCAAATATACATGTTCTATTTTGATCATGGCGGTGACCAACATCTTGAATTGAAAGAGTTTTCTCTTCCTGAATAGACTTGGGATTATGCTTTCTTGGATCATGAGAATTGTGACACTGGCAATTGGTTAAGGCAAAAATACATCTGTGACATATATAAAGGGAAAGTAATGTATTTTTGACATCGATAAGAGAAAGATAGTGTCTATGTTTTTTTTTGTTTTGTTATGATCACAAATTCGCAAGTACCTTTTTGTAAGTCTTGATCTTCGTCTAGATATATAGTTATACTTCTCATATACTTATTATACATTAATTAAAGACGTCAATGTCACTTTTCAAATATTACATGTTATGTTGTAGTAGGCCATATCAATATCTTTAAATTTTAAGAATTTCATGTATCCTCGCATCTGTGTATCACACGAGTATCATATTAAATATATCTGTATATGGGCTTCATGGGTTTTATGTGAGGTCTTCATGCTTCTTCTTTGCACAAAATAATGAAAAAGAAATTTGATCATTTCATGTTCCCATTTGCTTTTAGCTTATCTCTGTGACTAAACTATGGGCTCAACATAAATCTTCTTTGGTGGCAAAAACATGTGATCGCCTCTTGTTTGTCTCTGCACAGTTTTCTATAGTACCTATCTTCTAGTCTAAATCAAGTGTTCACTGTTCAGAAATGATTTACTTCTGTAACCCAAGCCCCCTAAAATTTGAGTAAATTGCACTTTTAGATGTAGATTGTTGAACTAAAATTTAGTTGGCTCTGTTAGCTGTGCATTTGTTATTGTTTGTTTGGAAACAATTAGTTTTTCCATACTGTTGATGGGCTGCTAGCCTGGTTTATTGGTAAAAGTATTGAGATGTATAATAAATTCTTGCAGGATATAATAGCTCGTTTTGGTAAGCAAGAGGCAATGCCTAGAGAATTCTTTACGGATTTCGTGAAGGTAGCACAGGATGAAGGGAGACACTTCACTCTTCTTGCTGCACGACTTGAGGAGCTAAGTTCTTATTATGGAGCATTACCGGCTCATGACGGTCTTTGGGATTCTGCCACTGCCACTTCCGAGGATTTACTATCACGATTAGCAGTTGAACATTGTGTCCATGAGGTATGTCTTACATTGGTCCTTTCTGCCATTACCATTTTTGGTTGTTTATGGTTTTGCTTTATGTTTATGATGAATTTGATGCAATTAACCTTATTAGACAACTAGATCACCTATTATTGAAAATGAAGATTGAATCAAGATGGTTGCTTGTCGATGCATAATTTATGGTACTTTTTGGGGGGTAAGGCGGGAGTGGAGTGCTTGAGCAATTTTTGGGAAAAAAAGTCTTCCGAAGCTCTGATTTATTGAAAAGAAATCATTATGTTGCATATAGGTTTCTTTTTGTGATACTTGAGTGAGACGAGAGTTTGTCCTATCTCCTGGGGTCTTATAGTTTCTAGTATTGGTCAAGTCCTTTTCCTTTGGAGTACTGAAGAGAGTTAGGCTTTCAAACACAAGTTGCAGTTAAATGTTTTATCGGCAAATTTTGTTTTGGGGTAGCACCATATGGAGTTCTTTAATGTTTGCAGCTGGTGCAAAATAGCAGAAATTTTGAATTAGGAACTCTTGTCTTCGGCAGGACTTAAAAAGGATTTATGGCTTTGTTGTTTTAATGTCATGTGCATTTTCTTCTTTACTGGTCCCTAATGATGTGATGAGGTGTTTTATCCTTTGGTTTTGTATTTTTTCTCCTGCACTGTTGGATAAAAATCAGTGAAGAATTCATGAAACAATCAAGGGAAAATAAGGATGTTTCTCTCGTAAAATTTATTTTTTATGTTAGTTTAGTTTAAAAGAATATAAAGTATACTTTTTAGTGACAACTATGTAGTGTTTCACATGTGGTTTGGTGCTAAGTTGGAAAGAAAACCGAGTGTAACTATTGAATTAAAAGGGTAACTGGTGCTATAAAGCTCCGCTATAAAGCTCCATCCATGACAGGATCTGGGAGGAGCTGGCTTTATTGTGGATATTTTTTAAGCAGTTTTACCTTATATTTGCAAAAGGTTAATTTCACTGCTCAAACCAATGATTTCCTAATCACATAAAAACAACTGCAACTAGTGCATCAAGGCTCTTCTTTGAGTGTAATTCAAAGCTGTCTACATGTTTATCGGTGTAAAAAAAAAAGTTTGACAAGTTTATTACATGATTACATCATTTAACTGTTTTAACAAGTTTGACATTAACATGCTCAAACTCATCAATTGAGGTGGAAATACAATTTTGGATGATTATACAAAAGAAGTTTTATATTGACAATATATCCAAATTAAAACCGATTTATTGTTTATTAGGCCAACAACTAAAATGGAGTAAACATTAACGGTTTCCCTTTTTCCAGCTAATATATTTCCATTTAATTTAGTATTATTGCCATTAGGCTTTGAATCTCTTAGGCTTGCTGCTATGCTGATTTCAGACTAAAGTTATCTGAGAATGGTCTCGTTATCCCCTTTTTTCTCTCTCACACACATGGTTACACAACATCAATTTGGACTTAATCTAAAATGTACCCCTTGGTTGAGTATCAATACAGGCCAGAGGACTTGATGTGCTGCCTACAACAATCTCACGTTTCCGCAATGGTGGTGATGATACTACGGCAAATTTACTAGAAAGTGTAGTTTATCCAGAAGAAATTACACATTGTGCTGCTGGAGTCAAATGGTTCAGGTATCTATGCCAGAGGTCTAGAAATCCAGCATCAGATCAAGAAATTTGTGCAGTGGAAAATGGAACAACAACGGAGGGGGATGAAGTGATTTCAAAGTTTCATGCAGTAGTAAGGACATATTTCAGAGGACCCTTAAAACCACCTTTTAATGAGGCTGCTAGAAAAGCTGCTGGATTTGGTCCCGAATGGTATGAACCTCTTGCTGTTAAAGTGCCCAGTGAATAATAACAGTTTTAGGCCTTTTATATTTAAAATTCAATATATTGTTGTTTATTCCGTTTCTTTTTATAAATATGTTTCCGAATATTTGATGTTTTAATCGAGATCTAATGATTTTAGAGAACGTTGTTCTTAGAATTTCGGTTGTACTAATTCAACCTTTACAAAATGAATAAACACTCAATTTAATCCTTAAATTATCACACGTTCGCCAATTTAGTCCCTAAACTATTAAAATCTTTTAAAAGGTCCTTAAACTATACGCTCATTAATCAATTTAGCCCCTCGGTAGAGAGCAAATTGATGGGTGGGAGTATAGTTTATAGACCTTTTAGTTAATTTTTATTGTTTATTGACCCAATTGATAAGAAAGTGATAGTTAAGGGACTAAATTGTTTGTTTATTCTTTACAAAATTGACGCCAGTTATATAAACACATACACATGTTGATGTCATACTTTATCTAATACGAGACTTCTCAACATCAAAGATTATAGCTAGAAATTTACGTTTTATTATTATGTCATAAACTCAAGTGGTTAATGAATTTCATCAAAATAAAAATTGTTTTAAAGAACTTGAGTTAAATTTATGAGTAAAACAACTCTTAATCAAATTTTAGTTACATTTCAACCAATTTTTTTATAGAACAATTTTGTTCAGACTTTGCTTCCAATCAAATTTTGGATTATTAGCTCACTTCCCCTAGAATGGGAGGATTAAGAATAAAAAATAAAAAACAAGAACCTACAATTATATCCTGTTTTTGTTTATCATTATCATCTAAAGTTTGGATTTTAGGCCATCCACCTAACAGCATCAGGTGCAGTTTATAACTTTTCAGTTATCCAATCATTTTGAACGAAAAAGAAAATTAAATAACTTTCCAATCATCTAAAGTATTATTTAATGGCAAGAAAATACATAAACCAGCTTTCTCTTGCCACCACAAAAAGCAACTCCATCGCTACGTTCTTAATTAGGACCACGAATAAGAACAATTTTAATTCTTCGGATAATTGGAATTGTGTGACATGGAATGGATTTCACTTGTGGACCATTAAGGTACCAATTGTATATATTATTGGTCAATTAGAGTGTGTCACCTATCAATGTTACTTTATAAATACTTTATTTGATATATTTTTTTTAAAGGGTGTGCCACATGGTACATTCTAATTGAACAATGGTATATAACATTATCGTACACAAGTGTTATCCGACATGGAAGACTTTATGAAATGGTTCATTGTATATGGAACATTTCTTACTTTTAATTAATGAATGAACTTGTGCCACGTATTTATAATAAATTTTTTTTTTAAAGAGTTAGAATAGATTCTCAATTCTTTTTTATTTTATGCAATAGATTCTCACTAGAAGTTGAGATTTTGAGTTTTTTGTGACTTATTTTTAGATTAAATATATTGAAACACATATTATTTTACATTCAATTTAATTTTAATTAAAAACAATTTTCTCTTTACCAATAAAAAAATCAAGCTTCTTCAGAAGACGTACGATAATCTAAATCAACCCACGTTTCAAATGTCTTCATTAATATTTGAAAAGAATCTTTATTTTAGGTGAAGCTCATGATAAATATTATTATTGAAATTCAGAAATTTTTCATTTCTTTTTTAGACATTACCATGTCCTTAAAAAGAAAAAGAACAATTATATGAGACGTACATTAATATTCCTGTTTTGTACTCACACGATAAACCGACATGTTAGGTGCTTTACACATCTGGAATATTGCAAGCCATATACTACAAAGTAGTTCTTGACCCCTCTACAGATTATGCAATCTGTTCTTAGTGGTAGTAAATAGTTTGGGATCTCTCTTGCACTGAATTATGTTTTTCACGTGTTCCATGTGTGCAGTTAATCAAATAAAAACCAATTATGTATTCGTTTAAGTAGTAAATGATATTGAGTTTTTTTTTAAGTAAGTGGTCATAAGTTTCATCTCCAACCGTTGTTAATGAGAAAAATTTAGTTGGAAGGGGAGAACATACCTTGTGTGTTTACAAATTCTGTGACAGAGATCAGTCGTGCCATTATTAAGTTACTATTATTTTATCACTTTATAATGAGTGAATAGATAATTTTTAATTTTTTTAACGAGATTATAGATAATTTTGAAATAAACTCGTCATTCACGTAGTTTCTTGATTTTTTTAACAAAATTCTAATGTGCTTTAACAAAAAAAAAATTAAAAAAAATTCTCATGTGCTTTATGTTAATTACTAGAAAAAACAAAAGTCAATCGAACATGTCCAACAGATAATTACAATATTTTTAAAAATGTAGAACAAAGTAACTTTAAGAAGAAAAATAGAAGAAGATTTTTTTTTAGTTGTTATAATGTGACATTGTATATTAGCCATTTATGTAACTGTATCCAAGGAGGATTAAAATTTCATATTTAAGTTTACGTGATCATATAGGGACATTGCAATATAAATGGTTTGAGATTTTAACTCTTAATTCTTCACTTATTGATTTAAGATTATAAAGTTAAACAATGCATAAATAAGATGCTAAAAACAAGCCAAAATAGTATGCTACAATTGATTTTTTTGACAGATGTGTGGTGAGTTTTAACCGGCATGTATGAAAGAACATCCATTAAAAAAGACTTATCCTTAAAAAAAAAAATCACATCTCATGTCAAATACATATGATTATGTAACCAGAAAAAAGATACATATGATTAATCTTTGACTGTCTGTCATTTGAGAGATATACTGATAAGGAAAACAAAAAGTAGAAAATCAGGGCAACAAATCTAATCACAAAGCACAAATATCATTCCATTTTCCTTTTTCTTAAAAAGCATACAATTATTTATGTTGATAACGATGAAGACTACCATCCGCAACAACATGTGGCGATCCCTCAACTAGGTCAATTAGTAAGATTAATGATATTTATATAACTATTGCTTGATAATTTTTGAGAAAAACATCTTCTTTTGTTTTAATTGGTTAAAAATTATATAGAGAGAGAGCGCAATTGAAGTATGAGAGGATTGTTTCGAACTAAATGTACAGATATCGTTTTTCATTATTAAATTATAATGTATCATATAACACAAATTATGTTATGTTGATGCCAAATACAGGACAAGTAAAGTTTGCAGAGGACAAAACCTCATGCAAACACCTCAAACAACAACAAAGAAAACAGAAAACTCTTGACAAAATAAAGGATTCAAATGTGCCATTACTACTGATTTAGTGCCTCCTAGACAAACCACGACCAAAGCTCCTGCAACAAAGAGAGAGGATTTAAGTATAGAAGACTACTAGACATCCACCAAAAGACTAACTTTAGCTTAGCACATCGAAAATGTAAAATAATATACACTCAAAACATCAACACTAAGTGTCAAAGATGTAAAACGTTTTATGTATACTTATATGAATGTATACGCATTGATAGATAGGTAGATGAAAGAAAATGATGTGATATGTTAGTGATATGTTATAAAAAGAGAAAGATAAAAGTAAAATAAGGTGTTGGAAGGAATATAAAGGAATATAAGATTTTTTGATATAAAGGAATAAGACTCCCTAACATACCACGTGTGAGTTAAAAAAGTTTCAGTTAGATGTTATGGGGATAGCGACCCCTGAAATTGTTGCTATTTAGTTTTCACTTCCTTTGGGCTCAGGCCCCTTTGTTTCCCAAAAAAAAAAAAAAGTTTAAGCTAATAAACTTTGTACATATATATAACACGGTAACCAAAAAAGAGAACATTTCAAAGAAATCATATCTTTCCAATTATTATGTAATAAAAAGGAAAAGATCAGCGGCAGAGTCAATATTTCTCTAAGGGTTGCAAAAGAAAAAGAAGATTAACTAGTGCCCCGAAAATCTTAGTTAACATTTCCCATATTTTTTCTAGGCACTAAACCAAATCATCTACCGAATATCTCGTATTGTATCTTATCTTCCTCTTCTAACCAATTTGTCTCCAAAAAGACATAAGAACTCTGACTTTTTGACAAATTATATGTTTTATGAAGCTCTTTGAACCTTTCCTTTTGAAAAAAAGAGAGTGTTATGTCATTCTTTTATTTTGGAGAAGTTTTGATGTCAGTTAGGATATAGTTAAATTAAATAATTAGTATAACATAAAGTTCTTTCTCATAACATAAAAGTAAAGAGGATTTTTTTTTGAGGGAAACGTGCTTATAGCATTTCATTAATAAGAATAATTTCAATACAAGTGGGTATATCATAATAAATGGCGGGACTAGCTAAAGACGTGGTCTCTCGTGCAAGAGCATGAGCAACCGCGCTGGCTTGTCGCCTAACAAACTCCACCCTAGAGTTAGAATATAAATTGTGAAACAAAGAACGGCAGGAAGAAATGATACAACCAAATTCAGACAAGACGTTCCTGGTAGCAAGGAAGGCATCAACGGTTAATTTAGAGTTTGTTTCAAAGTCCACACTATCCAGCTACATATCACTCAACCATTGCAAAGCAGAGTGCAGCTCTAAAGCTTCTCCCACATCCACCAAAACAGTACACGGATATGTAATAGTCCTATCCAGGACAAAAATACCTTCCGAGTCACGAACACAAATGCCAATACTTGTGCGGTTATGGTGAGAAGAAAAAGCCGCGTCGATATTACATTTATATCTACCTGGCATAGGGGGCTGCCACGAGATTCTATCGTGTTGGTGTGATGTGGAGGCCCCCGTGTTTACAGCCAATGCATGCTGAAGATGCCGATTAGATGCACGAACATCCGGAGTATTCGCCAGTTGCCAATCTGTAACCATGTTCCTAGCACGTTCTACAACCACAACACTTGTTTCAGTGACATTGTCCCAAACTCTAATATTGCGGTGTTTCCATAGACTCCACAGAACGGTTGACAGACGTTGAGATAACTCAGCAGACAAATTCTCTAAAAGAGAGAAAATAGCATCCGTAGCTGAAGCAGTATGAGAGAGGGCATGTTGCACCGAGTCCCAAAGACCAGTTCTATTCCACACCTGTATAGCAAAAGGACAGTCGAAAAAAACATGCAAAAGATCCTCATGAGTAGAGTCACAACTAGCGCAGTTAGTGGGACAAACAACGCCTTTATCCAACAAACGGACACGAGTCAGTAAACAGCCGCGACACATACGCCAAAGTAAATTCTTAACTTTCGGTGGGACTTTAAGGTTCCAGATACTAGACCAGTACCCCGGACGCTGTAGGTAGGAGGAATCAATTAATTCTGTTACGCATAACCTGTAAGCACTACGTACTGAGTAGCGTCCGTGCCTTTCCGCTTTCCAAAGAATTTTGTCGTTCTCAACCTGAGCAATAAGTGGCGTGTGGAGTATTTTATTTGCTATATCCACACTAAATACCTGTCGAACCACTTGTTCATTCCAGCTTTTATCATATAAATTCATCAGACTATTAATAGTAAAATTATGAACAAAGTGAGCACCTGGAGTATCGCTACTAATAAACTCCTCATTCGACAACCAAGATTCGTTGAGAATGGGAATTGTCGCACCTGAGCCTATGCTCCACCGCGCTCCCCCACGCACTATAAATCTAGCACGCATAATACTGCGCCAAACATAGCTCGGATTATGTCCAACAGTAGCCGTGAGATAGGAACCAGACGGGAAATAACGAGCTTTGAAAATTCGAGCAATAAGAGAGTTTGGCTCTGTAATAAATTTCCATCCCTGTTTCCCCAGCATAGCTAAATTAAAAGCAGAGAGGTCCTTGAAACCCATACCTCCATGAACTTTTGGTGCCGACAGCTTCTCCCAATTCATCCAATGTATCCCTCAGTGCGTCGTCTTGCCATGTCCCCACCAAAAAGAATTCATCATCTTTTCAATGGAGTCAATCAAAGTAGTGGGTAGCTGAAAAAGGCTCATCACATAAGTAGGAATAGACTGCATAACAGATTTTATCATTACCTCACGACCCGCTTTTGAGAGACATTTACCACTCCAGGAATTAATTTTATGCCAAACACGATCCTTGATATACGCAAATGTAGCTTTACGGTCTCGGCCTATCATAGAGGGTAGGCCCAGGTATTTACTCGTGCCCAAAACAACTTGAACACCAAGAATATTAGTGATGGTATTTTTAAGGTCGTTAGGGACATTGCGGCTGCAGTAGATTTCTGATTTCGGCAAACTGATCGCTTGACCCGAAGCTAACTCATAAGTGGATAAAATATTTTTCATAACATGTGTGTGCTCCTCATTAGCTTTGAAAAATAGAAAACAATCATCAGCGAACAAAAGATGGGAAACAAAAGGTGCTTGGCGACAAACCTTTGTTCCCGTAAGGACACCTCGTGTCTTGGCATCTCTGATGAGCGACGATAGCCCCTCTGCACAAATAATAAACAAATAAGGGGAGAGAGGATCCCCTTGTCGGAGGCCACGCCCTGGAATAATAGGGCCAACCTGCTCACCGTTAACAGGCACAGAGTAATCCACAAGCTCTACACACATGTGCATCCAATGAATCCAGCGATGATGAAAACCCATTTTGTGTAAAACAACCATTAAATAGTTCCAGTCCATACGATCATATGCTTTGCAAATGTCAAGTTTGAGAGCAACATACCTATCTTCCCCGCGTGTCTTGGCTTTCATGAAATGCAAAACCTCAATTGCTACCATAGCATTGTCGAGAATAGAGCGGCCGGGAACAAACGTGGACTGATTGTCAGAGATGCACTGAGACAATACATTCTTCAGCCTGTTTGCTAACACTTTAGATATAATTTTATATAAGACATTGCACAGTGCTATTGGCCGCCAGTCTTTCATGCTAACCTGCGTAGAACCTTTTGGGATAAGGGCAATGTTAGTAATATTTAAATCAGGGGGAAACTGTCCCGTATCTAACCAATCACAACATTCCTTAAAAATGTCATTGCTGCATAAAGTCCAAAAATGTTGGTAGAAACCCGGACTATAGCCATCAGGGTCGGAGCACTTGTCCGGATGCATAGAGAAAATAGCATCTCTAAACTCGGCCTTAGTAAAAAGTGTCGTGAGTACATCATTGTCGTTAACAGAGATTGACGGATTAATAACACCTATGACAGAAGAAAAGTCGCTATCCTGTTGTTGAAAAATATTCACAAAATAATTCCGCGCTACTTCTTGCAAGCCTTGTTTGCTAGTAACCTTATTACCTACATCATCATCAAGAGTGGTTATACGGTTTACCTTTTTCCGAGCTGTTGTCGATGCATGGAAAAATCTTGTGTTTCTGTCGCCATCCTTATACCAGTGAGCTCTAGCACGTTGACGCCAATAGGCATCGTCTTGGGACAACAGTCGTTGCATGCGTTTTCTAAGTTCAGTTATGCGAATTTGGTCCTCCCTAGAAGCTTGCAGCCGTGTGTGTTGCATTTGTCTAAACATTCCTCAATATTTGTTTTTAATTTATGGCAATGATTCTTTTTCCACGCCCATATATCTTCCGCACATAAAGATAATTTTCGCATAAGAGTGCTTGCCGAATGGTCCTGCCAAGCGTTAGTAACTAGCTCCTTAAACCCGGTTCAAGTTGCCACGCATTTTCGTAGCGAAAATGTCGTTTATGAACATGAGGCTGAGGTATAGGCGCAACATTTACAAGTATGGGATAATGATCAGAAGCAGGTGCCACAAGAGTCTCAACAATTGCATTTGGAAACATATTAAACCATAAATTATTACCAAGTGTGCGATCTAACCTTTCCTCCACCGCACGCGGGGTGCCGAGACTTTTAAACCAAGTGTACGGATATCCTTCGACTGGGACGTCAGATAAACTTGAATCAAAAATGGCTCGACGAAAGCCATTTATAAGCCAAGGGGGTCTCATTGTGCGCCCCCTTTTCTCACTTGCTTCCAAAATATCGTTAAAGTCACCGAAGATGCACCAAGGACCTGAAAATTGAGTTGAGAGTTGTCGGAGGAAATTCCAAGCGGCTGTTCTACGACCCCCATTAGGATAGCCATAATAGCCGGTAAGTCGCCAAGTGATGACACTAGGTCATATAGCACTTTTGTTATAGTTTTTATGTAATTTTGGTTGAGTTCAGGTGATTGTGCATGAGTTAGAAGCTGCAAAAAGACTGATTTTTTATGCTGAAACAAAGGAGAAATCGTGCTCCGATTTTTAGCATCGGGCTACGATTTTTCTGCAACTTTGAGACATT
>Ga0228710_1001166_pt1 | contig 38407 bp, 21 predicted proteins | sample MedpolnodulmetaG_FD_177995 | JGI IMG/M metagenome (GOLD analysis project Ga0228710, IMG submission 177995) | Root nodule microbial communities from Medicago polymorpha collected in Santa Monica, California, United States - pink nodules | ecosystem: Host-associated > Plants > Roots > Nodule...
CATAAAAATATTTGTTTGTGTCAAAATAGATCAAAGTGTAGTGCATATTTAATTATTAAGGGAGGAAGTTGTAATTCAAGCATCTTATAAGGGAGGGAAGTATAAATTTTACTTTTCAAAGGGAGGGGAGTGTATATTTTAACATAAGAGGGGAGGGGAGTGTAATTCAAGCATCTTTGAGGGGAGGGGAGTGTAATTTACTCAAAAAAAAGTTATTTAAGAAGTTTGTCGAAAATTTTTTTATGGAATTTTCATGTTTAATTGTTTATGAGGTGAATAACGTTAAAACACAACTCAATTAACAATAAAAGTTAGGCTTAAATACAATTTTAGTTCTTCTATTTTTGCAAATCTGCAATTTTGGTCCTCTATTTTTAAATCCACCATTTTCGTCCCCAATTTTTCAAAATTTAGACATTCCTCCCACCAATTTGACTCTTAATTTGGATGGGTGACAACTAATTGAGTGATGTGACGTAAGCGGTGTCAAGGGATTTAACAGCGGTGGTGCGATGGTTCATGAGGTGAAGGGCTTTGGCACGGAGGATGTGGACGGAGGGGTTTTTGGGAGAGATAGAGAGTGCTTGGTTGGCTTCAAAGAGAGAATTTTGGTGTGTTGAGCACGGTTTGTGGTGGATTGGCCCGGTTCAAGTGGCGGGTTGCTTGGTTTATGTGGCGGATTGGTTCGGGTTGATGATTTTGTTGCAGGTTCGGGTTTTACTGTGGGGTCTTTTGGTTGCGGAGATAGTGTGTGAGGAAGAAGAGTGATAAGGTTAGGATTAAGATTCCGCATTGAATTATAGCCTCTGTTGAAGCCATTGTTAAAGTGATAGTGCTATTGTTTGCTATTATAGGTTGCGACTTTACTGGTTTTGCTGTGAAATAATAGAATCCTCATTCAACTTAAATGGCTGTGGATAAATGTATGATATAATAAGTTGTGTTTTGTTTGTAAGACATATTTCAACCCATAAATATCAATATTATTAGGTTAAACATTATCATTTAGATTTGAACCCGGAATATTGTTGATAGGCTCCAAATAAACTAAAAATATGGAACTAAGAAAATTAAAGATGCTAAACTATAAGAAAATAAACAATAGAAAAACTATCAAATACAAATAACGATATTTCCTCATTCATTTTTGTTCTTTTCCTTAATGAACAATACACTTATTATATAATTTTCTGAATAAATCATTTTTATCCATATGGTAATATCTTAAGCACTATAAAGTACTAGAAACATATAAATCAAAATAACAACTAAGATATAAAATATACTATGAAAGATGATATTAACCGAAACTTTGTCTGTCACATTTATAAAGAAAAAAAAAACCTTCGTTTTAGATTCATTGAATACCAAATGTATTTGATTTATTATATATATTAAGTATTCAATCAATCTAAAAAGTAGTTTTTTCGTATAAATATAACTGGAGGGAGTAGCTTATTGGACCAACTTGACCTCCTAAAATGGCGAGTTCTTAATTCTTACATTTTAGGAGGTGGGCGTAATGGGAATCGAAGAGGCCGTCGGTGTGGTGTTCCTGGGATGTTGACTCTGGGAGGAAATGGATGTTTAGGCGGAATTGTTGGGGGCTGGAAACTGATGAATCCATTGGATCGTGCAGACTGATACTTGGGATTAATATTTCCTGCTACGGTAATAGTGATAAGTGCTAACAACAAAACTAGCAAGGATATTAAGTAAGACATCTTTCAAGCTTTCTTATTTGTGAATATCAGCAACTGAGTTTAGGTTATTTGTAATGATAACTTTCTCAAAACTAGGTAGGGAGCTTTGAAACTTTGAAAACTTTGGTCCTTTTCTTCCAAAAATACTTAATTTCCACTTAATTTCCTAAAAAAGAAACACTATCTTGCCGACGACTTTGACCCACATAAACCATGTAAGATTTTTCAGTGAAAGAGATATGAGAGAAATTGGTGAGAGATGTCAAATTTCTCTTGTTTGATTGTGAAGTAGGAGAGAGAAACCCGCTTCACTTTATTGTTTCCTGTTCTACCTTTATTATTACTAGCGAAAATATGGGTACGTAGCCCTCACGTGTTGGTATTATCGCTCTTTATATTGCATTAACGTTTGAAAATTATGATCGGTGTTTTTTATGAAATTTTAATTTTAATTAAAAGTAAAAATATAAATGTTTTTTCTTTCAAATTATAACAAATTAAACTAGCCATGATTATCTATTTCAATGAAATCAACGATATAACAAAAAATCAACAACAATCTTTATTATACAAAAAGTTGTTGTTTAAAGGTATAATTGAGATATTGAAAATGTAAGTATATATACACTCATCTAGTATTTTACACGTTTTAAATGATAAAGGAAAAACTGGACATTTACGTTTGTTATACTTTTATTTTAATATATTTAAATTTATTCTTATCTATTTGTTACACGTGTTATTTGTATAGAAAATTGAGAGTATTTTTAGAAAGAGAAAAAACATGTCCAAAAAAGCTGAAATGGGTTATTTTATTTATATATTGTATAGATAGATTAATTGGGTTTTGTCGAGGAATGCATTAAGGATATTGTATTAATTTTTCAAAAGTAGCAATTTTTGCAATACCCAAAGGGTTTGTTGCTGCAAAGAGATAGACCGACCAAGACTTGCTTGGTCACAAGCACAAATACTTTGCATTTAGGGGCACACACATTATAGCAATCACATCATTCATTTATTCTTTCTTTTTTGGTCAAGAAAATCATAGTGTCGTTTTATGGTACACAAACTCCTCAATTTGTTGCTTTAATATTTATTTATTTTAGCAGTGGTCGGGGTTCGAACCTCATACCTTGCATTACATTGTCCCTAACGGCTGAGATAAGCTCACGAGAACCATCATTCATTTATTCTAATAATAATAATATAAATGTTTTTTCTCTTTTATTTTTTTAAATTATTGAGTGTGTGCCTAAATATAAAAGATTTATAGTTGTGTCCAACCAAGTGTGGCTCGAGATAGACTTCCTTTTGGACAGAATGGAAGAGAAAAACATAGTTTCTCTTTTTCTATAAACAACATGTGTACATGTTTACTAAGGATGTGTTTGGTTGTAGAGGGGAGGGAAGATAATATTTTGAACTTTAGTTGTTTGATTCAATTTTTAGGAGAGTAGCTTGCATTTCTTATCGTAGCTTGCATTTGTTTTTACGATGCTGAATTTTATTTCCTCTTAATTTTTTTGTTTGGTTATCCGAATTATATTAGTCTGTCAAAACTTTTGTGTTTAGTTATTTATGGAGTTTTCATGTTTAATTGTTTATGAGGTAAATAATTTTTAAATACAACTCAATTAACAGTAAAAATTAGATTTAATTACAGTTTTGGTCCTCCTATTTTCACAATTCCGCAATTTCGGTCTCTATTTTCAAATCCAAGATATTTCGTCCCCCAATATTAAAAAATTGAGACATTTTGTCCCTCCCACTAATTTGACTCTCAATTTAGATGGTGTGACAACTAATTGACTGATGTGACAACAACGGTGTTGAGGGATTTAACAACGGTGGTGTGATGATTCATGAGGTGAAGGGCTCTGGCGCAGAGGATGTGGACGGAGGGGTTTCTGAGAGAGATAGAGAGTGCTTGGTTGTCTTCGAAGAGGGAATTTTGGTGTGCTGAGCGCGGTTTGTGGTGGATTGGCCCGGTTCAAGTGACGAGTTGCTTAGTTTATGTGGCAGATTGGATCGGGTTGATGATTTTGTTGCGGGTTCGGGTTTTAGTATGGGATTTTTTGGTTGCGGAGATAGTGCGTGAAGAAGAGTGATAAGGTTAGGATTAATATACCTAATTGAATTAGGCAAATTCTACGGTACACCCAAATATTTGAGTGTACCGGTACACCAAATTGTTAAATTAATAATTAAATTAGTTGTTTTTTTTTTAAAAAAAAAAACGAATAATTTTCTATCATTGACAATTATAATAATTAAATCTTATTAAACAAAAGCTTTGACAAAATAAAATTAACTATTTTTGAATTTTTATTACTCATAATAAAGAATATTGAATACTTTTTATGAGAAAATGTTAAAAATTTAATATGATTCTTATAAACAATGAAATAATGTTTTTTCTTATGAAACGATGTTTTCTAAAATACAAATATTTAACAAATAGTTTTTTATTTCATAAAATAATCGTTAATTTATAAATTTATGGAGCAAGAGTACCGGTACACCTCAATTTGTGAGGTGTACCCTAGAAGTTCCCATTGAATTATGGCCTCTGTTGTTGAAGCCATTCTCTATTTCTTATTGTAATAATGAGTTGCCAGAGTCTCCTGATATTTATTTTTTGCTTTGTGTAAATGTTATCAAAGCAATGCACCCAACATTTTTAGCCATGTAAAAAATCGTTTTTCTCAATTTAAGAGATTTTCAAAGCAAACATCAATTGCTTTCTTTTAAATACTATGGAGTATCATAAAGTTGGTCTATGATTTTGTATAACATTCTCATATTGGTTTATGAGATTATGGGTATATCAAAATGATTTCTAACTCTATTAAACTATCAAGTTCATTTTTATATTTAATCACTTGTTAATTTAATCCCTAAATTTATCCAATTTTTTTATCAAATTAGTCCGTTGCATAAAAAAGTCAAATTAGTCCCTAGCATATTCTTTAAAGAACAATGAGTAAAATTTGACTAGTCTTAAACAAGTAATTGAATTTGAGTGGTTAATGAGTTTTACCAAATGACATATTCTTTATGAGATCTGAGTTTAATTTTTTGAATGGAACAATTTTAGGTCAGAACTTTGGATTACTGAGGTGCATTTCCCTAAGAATCAAAGAGTTAACGTAAAAATTTTGACTAATCTTCCTATATCTACATATCAGCATGGAAGGCACTTTTTGAGAACGTCTCACAAAGTTGGAGACTAATTTAACGGTTTAGTTGGTGAAAATTAGCTAGTTTGAGCCTATTTGCTTCCTCTATATCTTCGTATTAGTATTGAAGGCATGACAACAAATAGAAGTTCACAAAGCAACAGCAGAAGTGTACAAAGTACAAACTCCAGTTTAAAGAAATAGTGGCATAGATGTATCATTTGCAAGATTTATATTTAAAACAAAGCTTTTTATTTGTTTACTCGTATAGATTTTAAATCTAGTAAGTCTTTAACAATTACTAACAACAAATCAGTGCCAGTACATGTATAAAGTAAATGGGAGCATATATATTGCAGCTTGGCTAAATTTGAGTAATTCAATTGACACCGTAGATATTAAGTATTAAGTATGATATAATGATAAATTGTGTCGTTGTTGGTAAGACATAACTCAACAGATAAATAACAATATTATTATGTTAGACATTATCACCTAGATTCAAATCTGGAATATCGTTGATAGGCTCTTTTTTATTTTTTGTGGTGGCTGGGGTTCGAACCCCCAACTTTGCATATATTATGCATTGTTCATACCAACTGAGTTAAGTTCACGAAGACCGTTGATAGACTCTAAATAAACTAAAAATATGGAACTAAGAAAATTAAAGATGCTAAACTAAGAAAATAAACAATAGAAAAACCTTCAAATAAAATTAACGACACTTCCTCATTCATTTATGTTCTTTTCCTTAATGTAAATTACACTTATTATATAATATTCTGAATAAATCATTATTATCCATATGGTAAAATCTTAAGCACACTATAAAGTACTAGAAACATATAAATCAAAATAACAACTAAGACATAAAATATACTTTTTTCCGATGAAAGACATAAAATATACTATAAACGATGATATTAACCGTCCTTAGTTACATTTATAAGCAAAAAAACTATTTGTTAGATTCATTGAATACCTAATGTATTTGGTTTATAATATGTATTAAGTATTCAATAAATCTAAAAAATACCTTTTTTTTATTTTATAAATATAACAGGAGAGAGTAGTTTATTGGACCAACTTAGCCTCCTCAGGTGGGGAGTTCTTAACTCTTACATTTTAGGAGGTGGGCGTAACGGGTGTTGAGCCCGTATGTGTGGTGTTCCTGGGTAGTTAATTGGAGGAGGACTATATTCATGTGGCGGCGGTGGTACATGTATTGTTGGGGGTTGGTAACTGATGAATCCATTGGATCGTGCAGGCTGATACTTGGGACTAATATTTCCTGCTACGGTAGTAAGAGTGATAACTGCTAGCAACAAAACCTGCAATGATATTAAGTAAGACATCTTTCAAGCTTTCTTATTTGTGATATGCAATGAGTTTAGGGTATTTGTAATGATAACTTTCTGAAAACTAGGTAGGGATCGTAGAAAGGTTTGGTCCTTTTCTTCCAAAAATACTTCATTTCCACTTAATTTCCTAAAAAAGAAACACTATGTTGCCGAAGATTTTGACTCACATAAACCTTGTTGGACTTTTCAGTGAAAGAGAGATGAGAGAATTATTGGTGAGAGATGCCAAATTTCTCTTGTTTGATTGTGAAGGAGTTGGCGAGAGAGGCTGCTTTAACATGGGCCCTATCGTTATTTTGTTTCCTCCCTAACCTGCGAAGAAAGGGGGAAGAAACCAGCTTCACAAGTTTTTTAAGGATTGTCTTAAATTCTTATTTTTCAATGACATCAACAACAATCATTATTATACAAAAAGTTGTTTAAGAGAATAATTGAGATAATGAAAAGGTAAGTATAGATATACTCATGTAGTTTGTTACACTTTTTAAAGAATAAAGAAATTTTTTTTGGATATATATATACTCATATCGTGTTTGTTACACTTTTATTTTAATATTTAAATTTATTTTTATCTATTTGTTATATGTGTTATTTGTATTGAGATTTGATGACAATTTTAAAAAGAGAAAAAGTCAACCTAAAGAAACTGAAAAAAGTTATTTTCTTTATATATAGTATAGATATATAGATAACTAACGTAAAGACGAATATTATCCACCTTTTCTATTGCACGCATTTTATTCTATATAAAAAAGATAACAATTTTAGCATATACTATATAATAAAATATATTTTGAAAATAAGATTAAAATAATTTCTTATAGTGTATGGTATTGTCCCTAGTTCCTATTTTAATGGAATTTTATCTTTTTAATTAGTACTTTAAATGATGTTATAAGAACCTAAAATAGTTCAAATAAAAGGCAAAATAGGAAAAGGAAAAAAAACTAGTCTAAACTCATGTACCATCTTTATATATAGAATAGATATAGATAACTCAGACAACAACAAAAAATACACTAATAAAATATATGTGGGAATGTCTGATGTACGCTAGTATTTATTTTAGAATAATACACTAATAAAATATATGTGGGAATGTCTGATGTACGCTAGTATTTATTAAAATAATCTAGATAAAAATACTCGAATTTTAATTTCCAAATAATACAAACTCTTTTAAGGAGAACTTTGTCATCTATGATGGTTATATCTAACTCGAGAGATTAATCTCCACAATTGAGCATAGAGATACTCGGTTCACATCACACGAAAAAATAATGCATACTCTACTACCTAAAATCTAAAATATGAAAAGGAACCAAGTAAAAATACTCATCACCAGCAAGGATTTTCTTTTGATGGTTTTCAAATGGTGCCTACAAAGGAACAAAAAATCGAAGCAAGTAAATAAACCAGATCTAGAAGGTTCATTCCAAACCTTTTAAATGAAGAGTAAATTTTGGAAGGCAAGGGGTTTAGCCAACTCCTCTTCAAGGTTGGTGCTCAAACGCAAGCCTGCCATTAATTTGCTAGTTTCTAAAACATGGATGGTCTATGAACATTTCTTTAAAACATGGATGAAAAATTTAAATTTGAATTTGTTTGCTATGAATAGTATGAATAACTTGCTCCCAAACTTGTGTTGTATTTGTAAATCATATTTAGATTATGTGATTATTTCCACTGATGATCAACATGTAACTTTTACTTTATCAGAAAATGCAAAAACTTATGCATCTCAGTAGTGTATGCTTCTACTAATTATTTAAAAAGAAGGCAATTATGGAATGCTTTGGACTCTTTGCAAGCACAACACTTGTTTCCTTGGTGATTTATTAGAGACTTCAATGCTACCAATGGAGGAGTTTCAATTTGGTCAGAATCAATATCAAATGCACTATATCACTTACCAACAAGAGGCTCAAAGTTTTCTTGGACAAATGGAGAAGAGGTAACACGCATACAGAAAGAAAGTTAGACAAAACCATTTGCAATCAGCTATAATTGGATTTGACTTTTTCAACTCTCATAAAGGACAAATCAGATAACTTCCCTCTTATATTATAGGCCAAATACCACTTTTAGTCATTTTATAGTTTGACAAAATTTCCAAGTTAGTCTTTTAAGTTTCGAAAGTTTCAATTAGGTCCTTTTAGTTTGACAGAATTCCCAAGTTAATCCTTTAAGTTTTAAGAGTTTCAAATAGGTCCTTTTAGTTTGACAAAATTCTCAAGTTAGTCCTTTAAGTTTCAAACTAAAAGGACCTATTTGAAACGATGACGGTGAAATAATTTATCAACTAAAAAGACCTATTTGAAACTTTTGAAACTTAAACGACTAATTTGGGAATTCTGTCAAACTAAAAGGACCTAATTGAAACTTTCAAAACTTAAAATACTAACTTAAGAATTATGTCAAACTAAAATAATCAAAAGTGGTATTTAACCTTTATTATATTTTCAATTCAATTCCACTGTTTTGCTCCTCAGTTCAAATTTCTGCAAATGTGGCCCTTCACCTTGATTGTACTAAGGATACAAATGTGATTGGATGTCCTATGTTTATTTTAAATATAAAGCTGAAAATGGTTACAAAAATATTGAAAGTTTGAAACAAAGAGATTTTTGGTAATGTCCATGAATATGTTAAAGAAACAGAAGAGAAGTTGGATCAAATTCAAGACAACATATCCATCTGCAAGTTGCCAATCATGGTTGTCAAACTCGGGATTCCATCAAAGATCGTTTGGGTATTGAAAAAACGTAAATCGCAGGATCGTAACACGGATCGTAAGATCCCACCAAATACACAAAATTATAGGAATAACAAAGAAAAAGAACCTTAATATAATTTTTTTGTTGATTTAACCATAAACATGAGTTGGTAACAAAAAAAAAAATCATACATATGAGACTTCTAAACAAAAATAATAGAATCTTTTTATTAATTTGCACCACGAATGATAATTGTAAAGATGGATTGATTACCTTTAAATGGGAGAAGGGAATAAATTAAAAAAAATACCTTTTGTCGAAAACAAAAAAGAAACAAAAATAAAATAAAAGCAAGTCCCAAAAAAAGATGAGAAATTCCAAAGTTGGGGAGTAATTTCTCACTTAAAATCCACCGAGTCCCAAAACAAAGTGCAAGTTCAATGTATATGTCATGCGATAAAAACGGTTCAAATTTCCGGGTCAGTCGGGTCAAGATGTGAAAACCGGATCAAGACCGTTGAAACAAGCACGAGGGAAAGTGCCGCTTCCACGATTTCAAGATCTTCCTCTGCGCGCTCACTGCTCCGGCATCCCTAACGATTTTTGTACCATTCCGGCGCGGTGGAGAGAGAAAAACCCGTGAGATCTTAAGATCTCACGATCTAGATCTCGCTCTTAACAACCTTGGTGCCAATGATAACGTTGGGTGATAGGTTTTAGATATTGGTTTGCTAAACCACTCTTGATTTATGTACTCTCAAAATGTAATTTTGTCCAAGCATTAGCTTATTTAGCTATGTGTGCTAAATTTAATGTGTGGTGACATTCCTCAGCGACACATTAAATTTAGCACACATAGCTAAATAAGCTAATGCTTGGACAAAATTACATTTTGAGAGTAATGTGTCGTTGAGGAATGTCACCACACATTGTGTTCAAATCATTTGCAATGTTCTTTGTTTCAATAAATGAAATTATGTGTTTACCGTAAAAAAAATTTTTAAAAAATAACGTTGAGACAACCTCATAGACCAGGTTTTGCTGTTGTACCAAATGCATGCAGTTTCACGCAGTATATTTATCTCAATCGTTCATCTAAGATTAAACGATTGAGACAAAAAAAACCGTATCTTTTTTGTTTAAACAATTTCAGTCGTCCAATTCGACTATCTCTAATTAGAGCATCCAACCTCATTTACATACACTTATCTTATTGTTATGCAAATTTATTATTTAGCAATTTAGTGGTTTATAAGTGACAATTGAAATACTCAAATCGAGCCAAACTGCAATATATATGTTCCCATTTACTTTATACATATACCGTTACTGATTTGTTGCTAGAAATTGTTAGATGACTTGATAAAAATTGTTAAAAGATAGAGGTTGATTGGATGGGGAGGCTTTGGTTGGGGTCGCTCTCCTAGAGAGCAGTGACAGAACCAGGATTATTACAAAGTCTGGGCAAAAAAAAATTGCAACATATTTATAGGTGTTTACATAAGAAATTGCAGGCAAATAATTAAAAAAAACTAAAGAAATTGCCCAATTTATAGGGGTTTATATAATAAATTCAGAGAAATTTACAAAAGAAATTGTAAAAATTAGGGCCGGAGCCCGGGCGCGTGCCCAGGGTGGCCTGGCGGTGAAACCGCCACTACTTGAGAGAGATCTTTGATAACACTGGATGGAAGCTTGATGGCTTGTTGTGTGGTCGGGTTACTCTTTCAACCCTCCATTGAAAACCACATCGGATCTAGGACCAAATGAAAAAAAAAGAAGTAAAGGGATACTAGGAGTACCTGAGAGTGTACTCCTATGTAGGGAGGGTGGACCGGGATGTGATGTGAAACCCTAGACAGAGCTCGGGAGGAGAGGTAGAGAGAAGTGAGAGTTTCTTTCTCTAAAAGTCAACTTCCTCTCTTCCTTGTCTCAACATTATTGACAAATGTAAAGTTGTTATTTTATAAAAGAAAATATTAAAGAGTGTCATTCGAGCATTGATTAAAAGAACAAAAATGCAAAAAATGTATTGAGAAATGGTGAAAAGTGATGAATTCAACTTGTTAAAAGTTACTGATTTCAATTTAAACGTATTGTGTTTGATTTCCTTAAGACACTTGTTAGCATGATCTTTTTATAAATAGTGTTTAAGAATTGAGCATGATATAATAAGTTGTATCGTTGTTCATAAGATATATCTCAACTTACGAATATTGATATTATTAAGCTAAGCATCATCATTTGGATTCAAACTCGGAATATCGTTATAGAATCCAAATAAACTTAAACTATGAAACTAAGAAAATTAGAGGTTCTAAACTAAGAAAGATAAACGATATAAAAACTGTGAAATAAAATTAGAGATATTTTATCATTCATTTTTATTGTTTTTCTAATGGGACAATACACTCAACATATAGTATTCTAAATAAATCATAACCATCCATGTGACATAATCTTAAATACCCTAAAATAGTACTAAAAACATATAAATTAAAATAACAACTAAGATATAAAAATATACTTTAAAAGGTATTTTAACTAATAGTCTATTAGACCAACTAGGCCTCCTATCACTTGCGGTTTGTGTGTGAGTTTCAGGTGTTGATTGTCACTCATCTTAAAATGAAAAAAAAAAAAAAAAATGTGCTGTGGGGCTACTTAATTATCAAGATAGGTGTGAAGCAGTGAGTTCTTAATTCTTACATTTTTGGAGGAGGGCGACGACTCCTTGGAGGCTGTAAGTGTGGTACTCCTGGGATGTAAATTTCATCAGGTTTAGAAGGCGCCGCTACATGTCTAGGTGGTGGGGGTGGACTGTAATTGAGACCAACCGGTTTTTGTGGATCAGTTGGTGGTGGCTGGTAATTGATGGATCCATTGGATCGTGCAGACCCATCATCATGTATTTGATACTTAGGATTAATATTTCCTGCTACGGTAAGAGTGATAACTGCTAGCAACAAAATTAGCACAGATAGTAAGTAAGACATATTTCAAGCCTTCTTATTTGTGATCAGTTGCATGAAACAAATAGAGTTGAGGTTATTTGTAATGACAACTTGTAATGACAACTCTCTCACAATTAGCTAGGGTAGAAAAATGCAATTATTAATTTTGATAAAAGTCAGGAAAAAGTACCTCCTTTTGTCAAAGACTCGTACTTCGGAAGTTTTTGACCGAAATCAATCTTGTTAGACTTTTTTATATTAAAAACCAGCTAGAGCAAGTGACCCGTTCACTTATATACAACTAGTCAACTAGATGTAAATGCTAACAAACGTGGACATTGGTATATTTGACTTATTAAAATTAAAAGTAGAAATTTTATTTTAAAATTTGTGTATTTGACTTATTAAAATACTACTCCCTCCGTTTTAAAATGAGTGTCGTTTTTAAAAAATAAATTGTTTTAAAATGAATGTCAATTTCAATTTCCAATGCAATAATAACTTTTTCTTTTCAATTGTACCCTTCAATTAATACTATGTTATATTGTTACACTACTTCCAAAGTATTATTTTTTTTAATGAAAAACGAACCAATAGTTGACTAGGATAATTTGATAAAATTGCTATGACATTTGACTACTTTATTCCATTCCTTAATATTTGTGCAATTGGCTAAAGCGACACTTATTTTAAAACGGAGGGAGTAAAAAATAACTTTTTTTTACATAGAATTTAGCAATTGTTTCCTTTTTTTTAATCCTTAGTTAATGTCCTAAGAGCACTTGTTAGTATACTCCCATTACAACGATTTAATTTTTAGATTTATTCATTAATTGATTGATTGATGTATTTAGCATGTAATTTAGATCAAATAAATTAATTATTAAATAAATTAAAAAATAAATTTTTACTTGTAATCTTTTTGAGTCAGTTAAACGAAGTATTCATATTAAAAAAAGTCTAGTTAACAAGAGCACATGTTAAAGATTAAAAACTTTTGAAACAATTGATAACTTTAGTAAGAAAAAAGGTCTTACGATAATTGTTAGCGTTTCCATGTTAAAAATGTTCTAAACCTTTTATTTAGTAGAACCGTGAGAATTCTGTTAGAATGTCCAGGATTTTGATCCAAAACATTACGTCTATTTTGTTTTTACTTTTAGAAAAAGACAACTATTTTTTTTCCAATTATCAATAATAAATTTGGAACAAAAACTTATAGAAAAATTATTAGCCTCATTTAATTACAATTCTTAGAATAAACTTTTGTGTCTCTATTGCATGCTTGAAGTCTTTGTAGCTTTGTTGAGAAAGGAAATTTGATACGGCTTCAAGTCTAATAATTTGAATAATTCTTGTTCAAAAGAAAAAAAATTGAATTGTTCGTTATGTGCTCTATAAAAAATCAATAGACACCTTATAATAGTTGGTTGTAGGTTCAATTCTGAGCATTTGTGTGAATTTGAACTAAATATAAAAGTCCAATTACATACATAACTATTAGGCAATTACAATTTTTTTTAATCAAATTTACAATTTAATATGCATTTAAGAGTTATCTATGAACGTAAAAAACTACTATATATCTTGAATTTTTTGTCATTTGTTTCCATGAACAACACAAATTAAATCCGTTAAAAAATTAGTATTCTTTTCTCTATTGTTTTAAGTTTAATCATGCATGCAGTACTAATTTGCTACTATTTTTTCCCGATATGAGTACTAGTTTGTCATTATTTAGATAGCAAAGACACTTATTTGAGCAACAACAACCAATATACTTAAGATCCATTTTGCACTAAACAAAGTGATGATTCTTTTTAAGTTTTTGGCGTTTCTTTTTTCTATGAATACACACTTACTTTTACTTAATTTATAAGAATGACTATTTTTTATGTTATTTACAACTAAAATAGATGATTATTATTGCTTAAAAATCTTGTTTTTCTATTGAGGGGTCATTTTTAACATTTGAACATGGCCTTCGATTTTATCGGAACGGCCCTCGCAGGTGGTAGTAGCAATTGTAGTGCAATTTTGGTTGGAAATTACTACCGTTCTTTGTTTCATTGTATGAAGATTGAAGAGCAATTTTTATTTAATTTCTATTGGAGGTACATTTCTTGATGACTTCAGATTTGTTTTGGTAAGCTTCTGTTTGTTGATTTGTTCAACTTCTATTTAGGATGGTTAAGTATAATGTTTCTGCCGTAGATGGTTAAGAATTGTTTTTGTGAGCTTCTGTCAATGATGGTTAAATCTTTGATTTCTGCTCTACACCCAACAAGTTTTTTGCTCCCATCTATCCAAACTGACCAAAATACCCCTGCGCTAGTTAACTAACGCAAGTGTAAATCAAACGTGACATAATTTTACACATGTGTGACTTAAGTCACGCTGCATGAGTTAACTCACCCGATTATTACACCCGCGTGAGTTAACTCACGCTAGTTTATATTCCAAATTCAAGTGAATTGCTAGCAGCCAAGCAAGGCACATGGGAGCCAAAGTGAATTGAGAGGTTTTAACCATAAAAAATAATTGAAATGGGACATGCCATTATCAGTGATGTATGTACTCACATACGTAACCTGTACATAACCTGCCTCGTGGCTTCATTTGGCTGTACCATTGTTTCTTTCACATCCTTAATATGCTTACAACACAACAAACGGCATAGCATTATACTGATTTGTTAATATTTTTCTTCGGGATTATTAACATTTGTTGTTTTTTGAAGGAGGATGTATCTTCAAATAACTACATGCATGTAAGCAGCCTATAGTCTAACAACACAACAGACGGCATAGCATTATACAACTCAAAGTTGGAAGAGAGAGGACAACATTAATAGCATGCATGACAATTGCAACTGGCGTGAGTTAACTCACAGGGTTGTAACACCTGCGTGAGTTAATTCATGCGGCGTGACTTAAGTCATGTACGTGTAAAAACTAAGTCATGTTTGATTTACACTTGCGTTAGTTAACCAATACAGGGGTATTTTTGAAAGTTCAGCTGGGTGGGAGCGAAATGTGCTGGGCGAAGAGCAGTAATCTAAATCTTTTCCCCGTGAGCTTCTTCCATGGATGGTTAAGCCTTTTTACTTCTGCCCTATGATGGTTAAGCCTTTTTACTTCTGCCCTATGGTGGTTAAACACTCTTTAGTCTTGTCGTGCTTTCTAACCTAGCCTAAATAATTTTCTGTTGTCTCATTTGAAATGGAATAAATATAAGTGAATGACAATCTCTTCAAAAATTTGGAGTTTATCTTCAGAAACATATATTTTAACATAGGTTGAAAGATGTTACTATGTATTATTTTTTTATTTTACTTTTTTGGAGTACAAAAGGGCCTTAGCCCAGTTACTATGTCATTATTAAACACCTGCTGGATCGCTTCCTAATTCCAAGTCTTCGATGATGGATGTATTAAGATATTAAAAAAAAAAAACTTGCGCATAGTGAGCCCTTAGAATATTATTATCGATTTGAGCCCCTTTCACCAGCCAAGGTTCATTGAGAATATGAATGAAATTACCTATTCTGATGCACCAGCGCGCCCCACCTCAGATAATGAAACGAGCATTCAAAATACTCTGCCACACATAACTTGGATTATGGCCCAAAATAGCAGTCATATAACTACGGAAGTATCGCACTTTGAAGATACGTGAAACCAAGAATTAGGCTATGTTTGGATAACTTGAAAATACCAGAGCGGAACGAAACAGAATAGAATGGAAATGAATGGAATGGAACGGAATGGAATAAAAGTTTCATTCCATTGTTTGAATATTTTATGACGGAGTGGAACTAACTTCCCACTCCATTGTTTGTATTAATAATGTACTTCATTCCATTGAATACACCCCAAATTGAATGGAATGAAAATTTGGTTAAATTGGTGGTATTGGATGGAATGAGTTCCATCACACTCCATTCCATTCCATTACTTTTTTACAAAACCAAACAATGGAACATGGTTCCATCCCACCCCATTCCATTCCATTCCACCACTCTCCATCAATCCAAACATAACTATGTCTGGAATTTCCAAGCTTGTTTTCCTATCATCGTCAGATTAAAACCTGTTAAATTTTTGAAACTCATACCTCCATGTATCTTATGCATTTGACATCTTCTCCCACGACATCCAATTGCTGCCTCAATTGCTGCCTCCACTAGAAATAGTTCATCATTTTCTCAATAGTATATATAATAATAGAAGTTGGTAGAATAAACATTATAAGCTCTTAGAATAAACATTATGATCATAAGTCCTTCATATTTCCCTTCTCATTTAATGATTTTTTTATCAACCAATCAATTTTGATTTAACCTCTGATTTTTTTATCAATGAAATAGGGTGCAACACTGATTTTGATCATAAGCTCTTGACATGCTTCAAATAAACATTTACAACTCCAAGAATTTATTTTATGCCACACCATATCCTTAATTAACATAGGAAAACACAACCATGCAATCTCGCCCAATAATCGATGACAATCTTAATGTTGTTAGAAAGTTCAAAAAAGAAACACATGAACAGATCCCTATAATTTAACCAAGGCACACAACTATGATTTTAACGGACCTAATATTTTTCATTTTATCTGGAGTTGAACATATAGTCATTCTTGCTTTTTTTTTTTTGTTTTTTTAGAGAATAGTCATTCTTGTTGTTGTCAAACATAGCAGTCTTCATTATTATTGTTTCCATTTGCAAATTTTAGCTATGTGTGCTACATTTAATGTGTCGTTGAGGAATGTAACCACACATTGTGTTCAAATCATTTGTAATGTTCTTTGTTTCAATAAATGAAATTATGTGTTTACCGTAAAAAAAAATTAAAAATAACGTTGAGACAACCTCATAGACCAGGTTTTGCTGTTGTAGTAAATGCATGCAGTTTCACGCAATTTATTTATCTCGATCGTTCATCTAAGATTAAACGATTGAGACAAAAAAAAAACCGTATCTTTTTTGTTTAAACAATTTCAGCCATCCAATTGTGATTGGACGACTATCACTAATTACAGCATCCAACCTCATTTACATACACTTATCTTATTGTTATGCAAATTTACTATTTAGCAATTTAGTGGTTTATAAGTGACGATTGAAATACTCAAATCGAGCCAAACTGCAATATATATGTTCCCATTTACTTTATACATACACCGTTACTGATTTGTTGTTAGAAATTGTTAGATGACTTGATAGAAATTGTTAAAAGACAGAGGTTGATTCGAGAGGGAGGCTTTGGTGGGGTCGCTCTCCTAGAGAGTAGTGGCGAAACCTGGATTATTACAAAGCTTGGGCAAACAAAATTTGCAACACATTTATAGGTGTTTACATAAGAAATTGCAAGAAAATAATAAAAAATCTAAAGAAATTGCCCAATTTATAGGGGTTTATATAATAAATTCAGAGAAATTTACATAAGAAATTGTAAAAAATTTGGGTCAGAGCCCGGGCGCGTGCCCGGGGTCGCCTGGCGGTGAAACCGCCACTACTTGAGAGAGATCTTCGATAGCACTGGATGGAGGTTTGATGGCTTGTTGTGTGGTTTGGTTACTCTTTCAACTCTCCATTGAAAACCACATCAGAATCTAGGACAAAATGAAGAAAAAAAGTAAAGGGATACTAGGAGTACCTAGGAGTGTACTCCCATGTAGGGAAGGCGGACTGAGATGTGATGTGAAACCCTATACAGAGCTCGGGAGGAGAGGTAGAGAGAATTGAGAGTATATTTCTCTAAAAGTCAACTTTCTCTCTTCCTTGTCTCAACATTATTGACAAGTGTAAAGTTGTTATTTTATAAAGGAAAATATTAAAGAGTGTCATTCGAACATTGATTAAAAGAACAAAAATGCAAATATTGTATTGAGAAATGGTGAAAAGTGATGAATTCAACTTGTTAAAAGTTAAAAGTTGTTGATTTCAATTTAAACGTACTGCGTTTGATTTCCTTAAGACACTTGTTAGCATGATCTTTTTATAAATAGTGTTTAAGAATTGAGCATGATATAACAAGTTATATCGTTGTTCATAAGATATATCTCAACTTACGAATAGCGATATTATTAAGCTAAGCATCATCATTTGGATTCAAACTCGGAATATCGTTATAGAATCCAAATAAACTTAAACTATGAAACTAAGAAAATTAGAGGTTCTAAACTAAAAAAGATAAACGATATAAAAACTATCAACTAAAATAAGAGATATTTCATCATTCATTTTTATTCTTTTTCTAACGGGAGAATAGTTCGGTGTAAAGTATTCTAAATAAATCATAACCATCTATGCAACATAATCTGAAATACCCTAAAATAGTACTAAAAACATATAAATTAAAGCAAAATGATAACTTGTGCCCTTGAGGCACATACTAAAATATTAAAATATACTTAAAAAGATATTTTAACTGATAGTCTATTGGACCAACTAAACCTTCTATCACTTGCGGTTTGTGTGTGCGTTTCTGGTGCTGATAGTCACTCGTCTTCAAATGAAAAAAATATATAAATTGTTGTGCTGTGAGGCTACTTAATTATCAAGATAGTTGTGAAGTAATGAATTTTTAATTCTTATGATTTAGGAGGAGGGCGACGACTCTTTCGAGGCTGTGAGTGTGGTACTGCTGGAATGTAAATTTCGGGAGGTTTATACCGAGGTGGCAGCAGCGCTACATGTCTAGGTGGCGGAGGTGGACTGTAATTGAATCCATTGGATCGTGCAGACTGATACTTGGGATTAATATTTCCTTCTACGGTAAGAGTGATAATTGCTAGCAACAAAATTAGCACGGATGCTAAGTAAGACATCTTTCCACCCTTCTTATTTGTGATAAGTTGCATGAAACAAATAATTTGTGTATATACAAGCTTTAGAGTTGAGGTTATTTGTAATGACAGCTTTCTAACAATTACCTAGGGAGCGTAGAAAAATGTAATTATCGACATAAAAGTCAGGAAAAAGTAGTTCATTTTTCCAAAGAGTAGTTAAACACGTACTTGCGGACGTTTTTGACCGGCATCAACCTTGTTAGACTTTTTAAAAACTAGCTAAGAGTGAGTGACCTTCTTAAAAAAAAAAATGTAACCTTTGATATTTGTATAACCATTTTGTGACAATTTTTTATCAACCATCTTTTTTATACTCATATTATGTTTTCATTTTCTCTCTTTCTTTTTCTCTCTCCATTGTTTTTTACCAATAGAAAGAGAGGAAAAAGAAATTGTCATGATAGTTGTCAAAAATGGTTGTTCAAATATTACTACTCTAAAACTATACAACCCCCGTCTCAAATATAAACAACGATTTAATTTTTAGATTCTTTCATTCATTAAATCATTGATGTTTAGTCTCTGATTTAGATAAAATAAATTATGACTTTTTCTATTCACACCCCATGTATTTCTGGTTACACTCAAATTTACTTAAAATTTTACAATAATACCAAAATTGTTCTATTATATAAATTTTCATAAAATCTTGACTTTATTCATTGTCATTCTAAAATTTCACCCTCTTTCACACACAAACAATCGTCGATTAAAGATTAAAGATTGACTCAAAACATTTTTCATTTATACTTTATTGCATATAAGTTTGATGGTGCAGCATGCACGCTTTAACGTTAAACAACATTGTTGAGGTTAACTTAAATTCGGTTTAAGGAGATATATGTAAACTTACATAACCTACTTAAACTGAGTTTACATGTAGATACTTAAAATAAAATTACGTAGAATCATTAAACAAAGTTGAAGAGGTTAAATCAAAATTGATTGGTTAATAAAAAAATCATTAAATGAGAAGGGAAATATGATGATGCCACGTGTACTATTTATTTTTAAGAAGACTTTTGTATTATATAAAGATAAAGATACACCGAATAAATTGTATAAATAGGGGTGTACGTGGTTCAGATAAAATTAATGAAACTGAAAAAATCAAATAAAAAATTATATAATATTTGTTGGTTCAGTTCAAAAACCGAACCGAAAGAAATCAAACAAGATTGGTTTAGTTCTTGGTTTTCAATTTTAAAATCCAATGAATAGATGAATTGAACCGATAAACTCATGAAGACCCCGTTTTGGCTTAGTTCTGACCCTAACAACAAACAAATTGACACTTGTACACATTTAATAAGGTTGTGTTTGATTGGGGGTTGAGGAGGTGAGGGAAGATAATATTTTGAACTTTAGTTATTTGGTATAATCTTTAGGAGTGGAGGGGAGCAAAACCCATATTTTGCTTCCCCATATTGAAGCATTTAGAAAGGAAATGAGATATGGTGTTTAAACTTTGGAAAATGTTTCATGTTATTAGAAAGTTCAAACAAGAAAACACATGAACAAATCAGATCCCTATAATTTAAACAAGACACACAACTATGATTTCCTTCTCTTACGGAGCTAAATTTTTTCATTTTATATGGAGTTGAACATATAGTCATTCTTGCTGTTCTTGTCAAATTATCTTCCTAACATTTAGCAGTCCTCATTATTATTGCTTGCATTTGCAAATTTTATTTCCTCTCAATTTTTTTTGTTTGGTTATTAAATATTCTAGTTTGTTTTATATTTCTCGTTAAATGTTTGAGCCTTGAGGTGAATAATTTTAAAACACAAAGAAATAAAAAAAAAACACAATTCAATTAACTATAAACAACCCCCTTAAAAAAAATTAACTATAAAACGTAAAAAGTTACAAATCCTTGTTATATGTAACAAAAAAAAATTGTCTATAAGAAAAGTAATAATCACTTTGCTACGTGTGCGTGTGCTGTGTGCTGAGTAGTCATAATAATCTCTCAATATATCAAAATTTTAAAATTGTGTTTGATTGTGCATTATATTAGTGAAAACAATCATTGACGCTAAAATAATTTTTCAATATCATAATGACTCTTTTCATACAGGGACTGTAATGTTAAAAAGTAAATACTTATAAGGATTAATATAATACTTATCAGAGAATATTTTGACTAATGAACTGCTTGATCAAAGACTATTTTAAAATTTCAATATATAACTATTATGATTACTCATTACACATTCAAGAGGCAACTAAGCAACTATAGAAAAAAGAATCAATACTATAAGGTTCTACTCAATGATAATATTAATTTTACATCTTTACTCGGGTTTCAATCGGGTTAAAACAAAATCATGGACCTAACCGTTTCAACCCATTTTGAGCTTCAACAGAATCAGGTTCAAAATCCAGAACCTTCTGAAACAATTTCTTCGCCTCTTCTCTCATTCCTTTCCATTCATAACACTTCCCCAACAAACACATCGCTTCCAAATTCTCACATTCTTCACCACCACTCACTCTGATCGCCTCCACAACATCCTTCATCGCCGATTCAACTCTCCTTCTCCGATTCACCTCAAGTTTCATCTCCGCCCTAAACACCAACGCATCAGCACGCTCCTCCGGTGAAAGCATCTTCGCCGACGGAAGAGAAAACGCGGTGTCAAGGGATTTAATAGCGGCGGTGCGGTGGTTCATGAGGTGAAGAGCTTTGGCTCGAAGGATGTGAACGGAGGGGTCTTTGGGAGAGATAGAAAGGGCTTGATGGGTTTCTGAGAGAGCGTTTTTGGCGTGTTGGGAGCGGTTTGTGGTGGATCGGGCCCGGTTCAGGTGGCGGGTTGCTTGGTTTAGGTGGTGCGTTGGTTCGGGTTGATGGGTTTTGTTACGGGTTCGGGTTTTGGTGTGCGTTTTTTGGTTGCGGAGATAGTGTGTGAGAAAGAAGAGTGATAAGGTTAGGATTAAGATTCCGAATTGAATTAAAACCATTGTTAATAGCTCTTCTGGTTTTTCTTCTTTTCTTACTTTAAGGAAATGAATGAATGATCTTCATTCAACATATATTCACAATTTTTTATTGATTTACTTAACAAATATTTTTAACATATGATTAAAGTTTTTTTTTTAATAAGTGAAACTAACCCATTAAAATTGATAGAATAATCGAACATTAGATTTTGAGAGGACCTTGAAAGGAATATATTTCAAAGTTTCAAACGAACAACCAACTAAAATTGGTTAGATCATTAAATATATTAGATTTCAAACTTATTCACAAACATGTGAATCAATCAACTGAGTCATTCATTGTGAGACAAAGAGTAACATAAGACCATTTACAATAAGGGGTCCTTTTTTCTATTTAACACCATTGTGACATCAAAGAATTTAGTGTATGTTTGGTTGAGCAATGACAATAATTGATTTTTAGTGAATTGATTTTGTAAAATTGTATTTGAATAAAAACAAGTGATTGTAAAGTGATTTATATAAAAGTGGATTTAACATTAAATTTAAAGCTAAAATCAAATTGTAGAAGGCAAAAGATGCAAATTTTAACATCAAGTAGAATCAATTATATAAGCAAAATCAAATATCCTTTAATTCATCCAAACGTGATAAAAATCAATTCTACAACCTGTACATACGTTTGATTCTCCAAAATTGAAATCAAACATATGCACCATATTTCCTATTATTTTCAGATCTCACATACACAGTTTTAACGTTAAGCATCTAAATCGGGTTTTACATTGTGAATGCTCTCAAAGTAACTCCATTAAATTATCATATATAGATATTAAATATTAAATATAGAGATCAACTTCATAGATTAGTTACCGTAAAAAAAAAAACTTTATAATTTAACGGAGTTTGAAACCAAATTAAAATGGTCATAATTTTAAGGATTATCCCGAATGTGCCGTAAAATGGTAGATATTGTAATGTTGGATAATGAGAAAGAAGGAAATGCTATCGAGAGGTAATAAATAGATCATTTGGATGTGTTTACTAGCTTTAGATAAGATCTCTGGCGGAGGGACTTGTTTATTTTAGGAGCCACCTTATGAGGTGGTGTAGGTTTTAGTTTCTAATCTTCTATGCAGTTTTTTTTAGGGGATATAGCTTTTCTTTTTTACTTTTTCACTTTTTTGGCCCCGTTGTATTCCAAAAAATATGTCATGGTTCTTATTAAAGAAAATTAAAAAATAATTGTCATACGAATTCATACAAATATATGACATTCTCTTATAAAGAGATATAATATTTTGAAACAAAACTTGGACATCAAATTCAACAATACATTAGATGTTAATGTAGTTTAAATATGTGATCAACATAGTCTAATTAATGAATAATGAATATAACAAAATGTTACAACATATCACTCCTTTATTTAGCACAATGTTCACAACTTTGGATGTTATTAGAGATGATTTTCAAGTGCATGTTTCAACGCAATTATGGTTTGTTTGAATATTTGAAAATCTATTTGAATGAAATTTGAAAGATTAATAGATTAGTGGATATGTGTACATTTAACACTTGAAAATCATTGTTTGTAATTATGGTTTAAAATTTTGGTTGATTGTGATCGGTTGATGCGATTAATGAGTTGTGATGCTTTGCTATATTCATTGGCCATCTATTGAATATATTAATCACATATATTTGGGTTAAATAAGTTTTTCGTCCTTATAAATATAGCGAATTTTGATTTTAGTCCCTAAAAAATTAAACTGAATGTTTTCATCCTCACAAATTTTTTTATTTTGTTTATCGTCCTTAATGACCATTTTATGTTCATATAAATGGCAAAATTATAACTCTTTTATGTTCAAATTGTATCCATGTTATGTCCGTTTATTATATTCGACATTTATATATTCATATTTTGTTCAAAAAATGTCAAAAACACGTCAAAATTATATCTTTTAAGGACCAAAAACAAAATAAAATTTTTTATGAGGATGAAAACATTCAGTTTAATTTTATAGGGATTAAAATCAAAATTCGTTATATTTATAGGGACGAAAAACTTATTTAACTCTATATATTTAAACTATCTTCACTATTTAATTTGTTGATGAAATTCAAAGTCAAAATTGTGTTTAAATAACATAACTCTTTACCAACCCTCTCTTATTCAATGAAATTCATGCAGACTCCGCTATTTTGAGATGTTTTCACATAAGTCATGAGACCTACATAAATTTTATCAAATAAATAAATGAGTGAGTGTTGAAAATAAAGTATATATTTGACTAAATGATTTTAGTATATTATTTTTAATTAATACAACAAGTAAGCATCAAAGGATAGCATTGCATAAATGGAGATGATAAATTTTTATCAACTAATCCATCAAGATTTAAAAAATTATCATGATTGGCATTTTCTTCTCTCTTGAAAATTATTGTACTTTTGTAATTTACTTTGGCAAAATTTATGCATGCACTCTTTCTCCTGCAATATCTCTACACTATATTGTTTAATTAGCTTTTGAACAGGCATTAAGTCATAATTAAAACATTAAGTCACTCAATTAAACAAACTATAAGTGCTTCTTGACTAATTATGATCATTACAAGTTCATGCCACCAATTTACAATCCTAAGATATCTTCTCATGTTGTGACATAATTGTCATCTTTATTATCCACAACACACACACAACTATAACAGATATCATCCCTTTATATTTTGAACACATATAAACATGCAACCCTATAAGGCCACAGACAGAGCACAATTCTAACAATATCATATATGAATCATCATCATATCTCCATGATTAATTGCTTGTGGCGATTGAGATCATTCAAATAATTAGAACAAGTATAGTCTTCTAAATCACAAGTATCTAACAAGAGTGACCTTGGAGCTATTGTTTTTTGAGTGAGGTCCATTGCTACCTCTTCTCCCTTTAGTAGTAGCACAATCTATTGTTGCCAAAGTAAAATGACGATATCGTTAGAACAAAAACCCGATTCAAAAGGAAAACGGTGCGAAAAAAATGCAGACAAAGAACACACGATGGTTGATCACATAGTTTGGCCGATTGGGTCTACCTCTCAAACTTTTAATCGAACTTAGGAATTTACAATGTATAGATTGTATTTACAATATTATCCCTGAACTGTATCCACTTATCGGTAACTATGAGTCATACCTAACACATGCGATTGCAAAGACCAAAGTGAAAAAGAAAAAATATGCTCATTTTGTTACCTGATCCATGAATGGTCTTTTAGAGGACATGTGATGGATACACCTGGAAGCTGTTGCCATGACTAGCTTAATTTCAGTTGGATCATATTGCTCTCCTAGTCTTGGGTCTGCTATTTCTTTCACTTGCTTTGCGTCCAATAGTGGTTTAGCCTGGCCACAACACAAGATGGTAAATTTTTTGTTTTCCACAAATTATTTGTAGGTACTTAATATAGTTTTAGGATATGTTTGGATGAAAGATTTTGGAGGAGAGAGTTTTTAAGAGCTAAGTATATATTTGAGATTTTAAAAAACTAGAAGAATAACGTGCAGGATCATATAACATTTCAATCACACTTAATTCATTATTAGAAAGATTTGATGGTTTCCTCAATTAAAAAGTTGCACTGTTGAGTCCAAAAGTTGCTAAAATGGTTAAACTAGATGAAAGGAGTTAAGTAACTACAATTTTGTTGCAACATTAGAGATTCTCTTATCAAGATTTTAAATTAAGGCCGCAGTCGCGTCATTATCCTTGATATTGCAGAATATCAGAGTTAAATACGACCAATGTGACCTCATTCACAATTATATCTCAGTTGCAGAGACATTAAAAATCTTGATGTAGCAACATAGAGGATTTGAGTATAGATTGTAAAAGGGTTATGAAAACTTACCCAAATCACAAGACTTTGCTTGCTATTTGAATCAACCGCACGACGGCCTGTCAAGAGTTCAAGTAGCAATACCCCAAATGCAAAAACATCAGTCTTCTCATCCACAAGTCCATGCATGAAATACTCTGGAGCCAAATACCTGCACCAAAGTTACCAACCATAGTTTCTTAAATAGAAGTTACACTTGAAAGAAAATGCATAAAAAAATCATTTGATTTTATGCTAATGCCAACCCGAATGTGCCTTCTATTGGGAATACAACATGGTGTGCCCATTTATCCGGAAGCCACTTTGCCAATCCAAAATCTGAAATCTGCAGTTCATTCAGAATGAATTGTTTATGAAGTACAAAAGAAATAATTTCATTTATAAGTTGAAGTTCACAATATTAACATATTGTGTACCTCGGCTTCATCATCATTGTTGAGTAATATGTTTGAGGCTTTGATGTCTCTGTGAATGATTCTTCTTGGACAATCTTGATGGAGATATTGCAAACCTTTGGCTACCCCAACTGCTACCTTGAACCTTATATTCCATGCCAAACATTCAGAACCTGAAATGTTATCTTATGTCACTTTCTTTAACTTTTTGATGGCAATAAAGAATAAATTTTAAGTAGGGTTTGCGGTGAATCAAACCAATACAAGATTAATTCAAGACTATATTCGACAGTTAATTCGTTAAAGATGAAGGAAGAGTTGAATTTAGAAGTAAGAGAAAGATGAAGCAATGCACCAAAGAGCAAAGAGGAAAGGCTTCCATGTGGAGCGAATTGAAGAACAAAGTAAAGGCCACGATCAATTCCAAAACCGATGAGACGTGCTGCATTTGGGTGGTTAATGTGAGCAATAATCCCAAGCTCCGACAAGAAATCACCAGCAGCTCTGTCTCCAGCTTCCTTCTCATTGTTCATTAGCCTCTTTACTGCTACAACCATTCCATCAGGTAAGCGTCCTTGGTACACTTCTGCATGACCACCTTTTCCAATCATGTTCTCTACAAGATCAGAAATCAAAAGATTATATTACAATTTATCCCAATAGGGAATAAAATCAAAGACATTTCCTTTAATATTTATATTTTGTGAAACTATCGGATAAATCAACATTTTGGTCCTTGAAATTGTAGACGTTGAACAATTTAGTCCATCAAATTTACCAAATAGCAAATTAGTCATGTAAATTAAAGGACGTCATCGATCAATTCAGTCCCTTCATCTACATGTATGTATAGTAAACATATATCAAAATCAATGAAAAACCAATATATTGACTTGCTGCATCAAAACGAGCATAGAAACTTCAAAATTGTGGTACATAATTTGAAAAACTACTAAATGAACTGAATTGCTATTTCACAAATTTGAAGAATAAATTATCCATGTATGCAACTTCAATGCTTCATATACATATATAAGCCTTAAACAAAAACATTATGGGTTTCTTTTATGATACTCCCTTTAATCTCGACTATAAGCAAAAACGTCAAACAAAGTAGATGTATCTGATTCAAATTTTTAACCATGCATTAATTTTGCTTGACTTATCTTTGCTTCTATTTAAGACCGGAGTAGTAATTATGTGAATTAAGAAACGTAGTATTTGATTAATTCCCTTCTTTATTTGTAAATGCTAATTCCTTACCAGGATTGAAATTGTCGGTTGCAGCAACAAGATCTTCATAACTAAAGTTTCTCCAAGAAGGCTTTGTAATACCATCAAGATCAAAAGCACCATCAAAAAAATTCTCATCTTCATCATTAGCTGTTCTTTTACGAGCCAACTTGTTCCTCAAATTCTTCCTAGAAATTTCATAGCTAGCAGCAAGCAAAGGAATGGTAGAAAATCTCCTCGCAGACTTAAACCTCAATGCATCAATCATAGCCTTCCATTGGTTCCCTTCCATTGGTGATGATGGTTTCCCTCCATTGTTGCTGTAGATGCTGCTCCCCGTGCTGTCGGAATCCGAAATTGGTACCTCAAATACACCTCTTGGTGATGCTGTTGGTGAATCATTGTTGTTTTCATTTGCAAAACCAAACTCTTTCTTTGGATTATTGTTATTACCCGTTATCATATCGACCATTCTCCATCTCTTTTCTTTCTTTTCTTGATCCCTTTTGTTCCTTAATCTCTCCATCTTTAATCCTTAATAATTATAATAAAACACCAAAACCTCAAACAAACAAAAAAAATTGAAGACAACTACCTCGTAACCATTGTATGTGGTTTTATTTTTCTGTTTGTGTTTACATACTGGGTTGCATGGTATTGGTTTTCTTGGTTAAGGGTTTATTCTAAAGATTCCAAATAGGTTCTTTATATTCATTCCCACGCAAAAAAATGTGAAAGGAATTAAGAAAAGTTTTTCAACCTTAATATCATTATCAAGATGAAAATTCCTTAACACAATTTTGAGGCTGTGGGAATGAAACAAGAGAGGGAAGGAAGGAAGATTGAGATTGAGAGTAGAAGGAATGAGACAGAGATGTTTGATTCAACAAATTGGTATATCTTTGAATGGTGGTTATTCTTAGGAAGAGAGGAGAAGTGCATGGGAAAACCAGCTCAGGGTGATTGGAATCTTGACTATATTTATATTTATACCTTATTCAATTCATTTGTCTATTAATTATTATTGTTTTTGTTTTATACCCTCATTTTTATATACTTATTTATATTGGTTGATTTTGCAAGCGTAAGAATTTCATACAAGTTGTGTTAAAAAGTATTCTAAAAATATGTGTCGTGGGTTTGTCGTGCATGCATAGTGTCGCGTGCACTATAGCATTGCTCATCCTAAATCCACGAAAGGAAAATATTAGGCAATTGTTAAGGAAAAATATTTTTAGAAGAGCAATGCTATAGTGCACGACACTATACATGCATGACAAACCCACGACACATATGTATTAGCCATTGAAACAAACCACACGAAAGAGAGAAACAAAAGTGCTCCAATCTAAGGGTCAATATCCATTCGTTGCATGTCGTGCTTGGTTGGTCTCTTGCCAACAAACATTTTCCATTTAGGATTATACATTCATATATATTAGATGAGACTCTCATTCATTTAATGAACCGGGTCTGAGTCGCATAATCAAAATATGAGACGTATGATAAAAAAAAAATTACTTGTAAAAAAAATGATCAATTTTTTATTTATTTTTTTTTATAAAAAGTTGTATGATCAAATATGAAGGTCTAAATTGTCAAAAAGAAAAATAAAGGTCTAAATGCACAACAAATGTGTGGCTAAACTCAATCAATATTATAATGACTAGTGTTAAGTTCGATTCACAACGGTGCCAATTTAGGTGGGTTAATTTAGTTTGTTCAAAATAAAAATATTATAATGACTAGCGTTAAGACAATCACTCCGTGTCCATATGTCGACACTTTTCTACTACAGTAATGCATATAAATTAAAAATAGTATTTTTTATGAAATTTTTATTTTTATTAAAATTATAGGTATAGATTCCCTCAAAAAAATTATAGGTATAGATATTTTGCACTTTCATATTGTAACTGATCGTACCTGATCAGAAATGGACTGCTGGTGCAGTTGAAGTGGTGGTTGTAAACCTTTGCTGGTCAACTGGAACGACGGGGGGTGTGTACTTGCACACACTCCGACGCTTAAGTCAGTATTGAGTCAGAAAGAGAGGTTGAGAGAGTTAAGAGATTATAACCTTGGGAACTGCTGAGAGTCCCCTTTATATGGAGTGGAGGAATGCAAGAGCCATTGTATGGCACACGTAGGGCTCGACGGTTATGGAATTGTGGGAATCGTAACCATCTAGCGAGATTTGCGAGAACGCGGGGAAGACGTTATTTTTTTGTTTGAATGAGTCTCTAGTTGCTCCGAGCAACCCCCGCGCAGGGAGGAGGTGTGTTGCGAGTAAAGTTGCCCAAGTGCTGGATTTGGTCAATTTTTATTGGGTCTATGTAAATGGACATTTGAGCATTTACTCGGTCCATAATAGTAACAAATTTTACTTATCTTTTTCAATGATACCAACAATATAACAAATGTAATATTTATAAAAAAATATGATATAAATTCTTATCTTTTTGAATGACACCTACAAAATAACATTCCTATAGTCAAATTTGTTTAAGGGTATAATTTGAAGAAAAAAACTAGCCCAAAATGACATATTTTCTTTATATATAACTAGCAAAAAGACGGGTATGTCCACTCTTTTTACTGTGCTAACGTGTGTTTATATTTTATTATGTTTGTTTTTACAATTTTTAAATTTTTAAATATTAATGAAAACTATTTGTACATCGATTTATCTACAAATTATTGTCAAAGTATATAACGAAATTATTTATCAACTCAGCGTATTTTGGTTTGTCTGTATGTAAAATAAAAATAAAAAATGATCATTTATTGTTTATTCTAATAAGAATTAGTAAAATGATAACATAAATGTATAAATGACTTGTTATGTAAAGAAAAAATTCTATAATTGCGATAAAATAATATCCTTGAGTTTTCTGCAACACACAAAAATAAAAAAAAGTAACAGCAAAAAAAAAATGCAGGCAACAATCAACACAAAGATCTGTTAAGGAAGGGATCTGTCAAATATTAAAAGGGGTGTGAATGATTCAAGGGTAAAAGAGACAAATGGGTGTTGTGTACTTCTGCGTTAGACAGATTGAATTTCTAAAAGCTAGGGAGAGTAGCTTCTCTAATAATCAATTTTGAAGATGAAAACGTACGGCGGCGGTAAGGTGTTGGTGAAAAACCAAACACACTGAAATAGCATTTCATGAACGGGACTCGTGTTTGAGTATTCTCGCCGTGTAACCAAACACGGACTAAGACTCAATAGTAGTACTGCTTTGGAGAGAAATTTAATGCAAAAAAAAAAAAAACAAGAAAATAATATTGAGTAAATGGTTATTTTGGTCTTACTCTCCACCTCGCTATCATAAAACTATCTGACTCTAGATTAAATATAAAGTACTGTTGTCACTTTACTCTTTGACGTTAAATAATTATGTTAACTGATGATGTGACAAATGTTTTATGCTGACAAAGAGTATGAGGTGTCATAGGTACGAAAGTGAAAGTAGAAAATGATCACTTTAGTCTCTGAATCGAAAATCAATATCCCAAAAATACATATCTCAGAACCGAAAATCAATATCCTCAAACTCGTCTCAACGAAGTGTTGCTCTTCGTCAAGAACTGAGTCATCTTCCACGATGAAGTTGTTATGTGGTTGCGGGAGACTTGATGTTAGGTCTTTGACTGTGCATACTTACTATCATCAAACACTAAATATTAATTAACAATTCACATAACAGGTTTGACGTTATATCTGTGATTAAGTTTCAGTTCTGCAGCCATACTACAGAAATGCACATGCTCAGATAAATATACTAGGACAATATTTTTAAATAATCAATTGAAGTTTAGTTGAATATGTATTCTTGAAGCTAATAATCTTTCTAAAAAAATGAAATAGTATAATTTGAAGTTAACATTGAGATTAAAAAGAAGAAACCATGAAGGAATTCAAGATATACAAATACATATTTGAGAAAATGTGATTCATAACTAGACTTGAAAGCTGGAAACAATTCTTCATATTGCTAGAATTGATAAATTGGTATATTGATAAATTGATATAAAATGGGATCATAGTAGGCCTACTATGTGTTGTAAGTGTTTATTGTCAGGGACCTTAGTGCCAGTAAGTATGCATAGTTAGAGGCCTAACATGTTGTACAAGTCTCCCGCAACCACATGACAACTTCATTAAGGAAGATGACCTAGTTATTGAAGAAGAGCAACACTTCATTGAGACGAGTTTGGGGATATTGATTTTCATTTCAGGGATATTGATTTTCGGTTTAGAGACTAAAGTGATAATTTTCTACTTTCACTTTAATCTATGTAACACCTCATACTCTTTGTCGGCATCAAATATTTGTCACATCATCAGTTAACAGAATTATTTAGTGTTAAAGATTAAAAGGATAACAGAAGTGCACATTCAATGACTACTTTGTATTTAATTCTGACTCAACGATATTTGTAACAACGAGGTACAGAATCAATAACCAAAGTGATTATTGACTCAAATAATATTCATCATGGCAGCAATAAATTATATGATCCTCAACAATGGAAGGCAATTACTATGGGAAAAGAATCACCGAAAATGCAACAATGGAAAGTTAATGAGCTAGAGAATGAAAAAGAAGAGGAAGTGCGTGATAGAAAAAGAAAACGTGGAGATAATTTTGGTAGTAAAGGAAGTGGGGTCCGTTTGAGTAATAATACAAATCATATGATATTAGATGCATATCGTCAAGGAGATTTAGTTCGAATTATGTGGATGAGGAGAGGCTCGATAAAGCCAGTCACACAAGCTAGGATGGATATTTTCCCTCATTATGCGTTGCAAAATTTGGTGCGTGGTGTGTCAGATCACTCTCCCATTATTCTTAGCACTGAAATTCATGTTTTTTAGTATAAGAAACGTTGGTTTTGAGAATGCCTGGCTTATTGAACCGAAGCTTGAAGAGGTTGTCTCGGATAGCCTGGTCTCGTGGTGCAAATGAGTCTGTCCTAGATCGTTTGCTCTCATGTACGGATGAACTTGACCAATGGGGTCAGTCCCTTCGTAATCGGTATAAGGAAGATATCCATAATTCCAAGAAAAGAATTGATAAATTGCAAGAGCTTGGCAACTTTGAAGCTGATGGTGAAGTGGTAAAATTAAAATTGAAAACCCAGCTTTTTGCTGATTTTTCCATCTGGGTTGGAGGAAAAAGCATAGAATTTCAACCCAAACCCATTTAAAAATATTCTTATTATAAATAGAGCTTCTTTCACATAAAATTATTCATTCAGAATTTGGCGGTACAAAAGGACGGCATACATCTTGAACATTAGAAAGGAGTCTCACAACTGATTCACTTTTGTTTAACATATGTTTTATTTCTTTCTCATTATGTATTATTTAACATGAGTAACTAAACACCTTTTAATTATGGTTCTAAGATGAACCTCTATTTATTTTTTTGAATTTATTAGTGTAAGTCATTTATTCAGTTATGATTTGAGTTATATCTAATTTTCATATGTTTCACACTTAATGCTTTCTTGCACTATGGAGGTGACATACCTAGCCCTTGGAATAAACTTAAATTAGGGTTGGAGATTGTTGTCTTGTTTTAATTAGAATCGTTACATATGATCTTCATCCTAATGTCTTTAAATTATTCAGATCCTTAGGGCATGTGATTAGGTTCTAAGACTTGTGTGCAGCGTGATTCATTTAGATGATAATTTGGTGATTTCAATATTTGTCTCATGTCAACTATCTGTGAGAGTGCAAGTCCCCACTTTACTAACGATACCAATGTATGCAGAATCTTAGAGGATTGATAACCATTTACCGTATTGCACATATGACTTTTAGGATGATGAGGAACAACATGACATTTGGAGGGATTATGTCCCACGTAGTTAACCACTTTTTTATAATCCCTAGTTCATAATTGGTAGAGATATATTTGCATTAGTCCAACAAAAAGGTAGGCGAATTCAAAGAATCCTAATCCTCGTTAAAATCTGAATCAAAGACCCTTTTTATTTATTTCTGCTATACCAAATAAACTCGCTTTGCGCAATAAAAAAAAACTTGAAAACTTTCCCAATTTACTATTTTAATTTATAAGTTTAGTAAATTGCTTCGAAAACAATAATCCACGTGAAGACGATAACTTACTACTTCGAACGGTTATACTTGCCAAATTTGTCATCATCTACCTACCATTATCATAAAAGTAATGTGATAAATGTTAAATTGAAAGTGATGCACGTAATATCGATTAGAGGGTATATATGAGAAGAAGAAAAAAAATTAAATATGATTTTAGTTCCAACAAATATTGTTCTATTTCACTTTTGTCCCTTTTAAGTTTTTTGTTTGGGTTCAAACCCAATAAATTCAAAATTTCTTGATTTTAGTCTTTGGCGTAATATGTTGCCCAATATAAACATGACATGTGATCCAATAAGCTGACTTTAAGAACTAAATACACAACAATTTTTTAAATTTTTTTTGCAAGGACTTAACCCAACCAAAAAACTTACTTGACTAAACTAACAAAATGTAATAAGCTAAGTGCGGGGATTAAAATCATATATATACCAAAAAATAATTAATGTTATATTGAAAATCAATTATTTTGGCACATTTATTATTATTATTATTTTTGCAATTAGATCAGCCATTTTAAGAAAAAAAGTGAAATAGAATGGCTGACATAATGGAGAGAGAGGCATGGTGGGTGACACAATGGAGAGAGAGGCATGGTGGGTGACTTTCTATCTATCTTCTATATTAATCTCTCTCTTCTATGATTTTTCTTTCACTCATCTCTTTTTTCAAAAACGCCTTAAAAACATAATTTTACTTTAATTGAGATTGAGATGATCCCAATCAAAGTAAACAATATGGATTTTTTTTTTTATAAAAAAGGGGATAACCTTTAGGCTTTGTTTGCGAGTTTGGAGGGGAAGGGAGGTGAGAGGTTTGAGAAAAAAGGAAGGAGCAAGTGAAAGAAATAGATGACATTGAGAGGGTGAAGGTTTTGGAGGGTTAATTTTTTTCATAATACAAAATCCTCATAATTTGGGGGAACTCAAAAATTGTAATGGAGAAGGGTTTTAGACGGTTTACATGAATTCTTCAAATTTAATCAATGTAGTTATAATATTCTTAAAATTAAAAATATTTTAATCATAACATTAATTTATTTTATCATTCTCTAAAAAATTACTTTTTCAGAAAATATGAAAGATTTTCCCATTTTCTATATATTTTCAACCCTTCAATGTTTTTCTTACCGCTCCAAACTCCCAAATAAAGTCTTAGTAAATATACGGTTGGTTCTGCTCTTTTGTAAATAAGGTCTACCATTAAATGAGAACTTTGGTGACTTTGATAACTTTGTAAGTTGTTCTATATTAAAAAAAACAAAAATCACTAAGGAGTGTCCCTGAAATACGGTTTTAATGATCTTAAATGGTAAATTTATATGAAATATGTGCATCACTGAACTAAAAGTTGAAATATTTAACATTTTTAAAGATTGTTTTATTTTTTTCAAATACAAAAGAATAATAATTTTGTCTATCAAACAATAATATCTTCTGCCTTATTGGTGAATGGATGCAATACGATGGAATGGGATGATTTCGTCAGATTTGATGCTGGGTTGGTGAGTAGTACTAGTTAATGACAACTGACAACTACTATTTCGGATAATGGTTTGGTGATAAATGATTATGGCAAAAATTTAAAAGCTTCCACTTGACTGACGTGTAGTGGGTCAAATAATGGTTCATGATAAATTGAATTCCAAAAATAACATCCTTAGTATATTTATAGTAACTTCATTTCTTCCATAGTAGCTAACTTGCTCTATCATGGATACCATTAGAGATGAAGAAAAGTCACTTCATATAGTAATGTTTCCATGGCTAGCCTTTGGTCACATGATTCCATACCTTGAACTAGCCAAACTTATAGCACAAAAGGGTCACCAAGTCAGTTATGTTTCTACTACAAGAAACATTCAACGCCTCCCTAAACTACCACCAAATGTTGCTCCACTCATCAAATTTGTGAGCCTTCCATTGCCAAAAGTTGATAACCTTCCTGAAAATGCAGAGGCCACCACAGATATTCCTTATGATGTCGTACCATACCTTAAAAATGCCTTTGACAAACTTGAAAAACCTTTCACCCATTTCCTTGAAACTTCTAATGCTGATTGTATTTTTCATGATTTTGCTCACTTTTGGGTGGCTCCTGTGGCATCCCAATTAGGTATAAAATGTGCATTTTTCTCCATTTTCACTGCACCGTTAATGGGCTTTATGGGACCCATTCCAGTTATCTTGGGTGATGAACCTGGTCGAACAAAGCCAGAGGACTTCATGGTTGCTCCGCCGTGGGCTCCGTTTCAGACCACGGTGGCATACCGTTATTTTGAGATTATAAAGACTGTGGACATTCTCTGCGACAAAGTCTCGGGGATTTCTGATGTGCATCGCTATGCTTTGTCTATTCAGAACAGTGACTTCATTTTGATTCGCGGTTGTACTGAATTTGAACCTGAGTGGTTTCAAGTGATCCAAAATATTCACCAGAAAACAGTTCTCCCTGCCGGTGAGCTCCCCAACACGGAGTTTGACAGCGGCCATGAAAATGACTCATGGTCGTGGATGAAAGAGTGGTTGGACAAGCAACCAAATGGCACAGTGGTATATGTAGCTTTTGGTAGTGAAGCAAAACCAAGTCAAGAAGAAGTGAATGAGATAGCTTTAGGGTTGGAGAAGTCAAAGCTTCCATTCTTTTGGGTCCTTAAGGTTCGACGTGGACCCACAGATGAAGTTGTGTTGCAATTGCCAGAAGGGTTTGAGGAGCGAACCAAAGGGCGTGGAGTGGTATGCATTGATTGGGTCCCACAAATGAAGATATTGGGTCACATTGCAGTTGGTGGATTCTTGACTCATGCAGGGTGGACATCGGTGGTAGAGGCCGTTCAGAATGAGAAGCCACTTGTGTTGTTGACGTATCTTGCAGACCAAGGAATAAATGCAAGAGTGTTGGAGGAAAAGAAGATGGGATACTCGGTGCCTAGAGATGAGAGAGATGGGTCTTTCACAAGTGATTCAGTTGCTCACTCAATTAGGCTGGTTGTGGTTGAAGAAGAGGGAATGATCTATAGAGAAAATATTAAGAACATGAAGGACTTGTTTGTCAATATTGAAAGACAAGATAAATATGTTAATAACTTGTTGAGCCACCTTACAAGTCTTTTGAAACACTGATTGTGATGTCGACTATATGATGCTACCATTTTCTTAGAGCTTGATCACTTATTGTCATGATCTAAATCTCAAAGTGAAGTAGACAACAATTCATTAGTTTTTAAGTAAGTACTTTCTCCTTTAATTTAAGTTTCTTGTAATAACTGCATTCATTAATAAGGTTCACCAAATTTCTTTATCTTTCTTTTACTTTTATTATGGTTATTCACTTACTGTTAGAACTAAAGAGATTGATAAGCTGAGAGTTGCCATTTAACAAAGTTATTTCAAGTGTAGAGATTTAAGTTTTCGTGTAAATGATTTGATAAGAATAATGGTAGTTAGTAGTTAGTTCAATTGTTGGCCTATATGACGGTAACAAAAGGAATCTAAGGTGAGGTAACTTTTTCGACTATTGAATTTATGCACACGTTTCGAATGATAAGAGCTAAACAATGCAATAATACCAATTCAATATGATTAACAAACCTAACTATAAATTGTATTATGATTAATCAAACTTCAATGCACTAAGCAATTACAAAACTAAAACTATATCAAGCCAAACCTATTCATAAACAAAAGCACACTACTTGAAAGATTAACACCTTGATATATGAATGAATTATTGACAAGTTAATTGCCAAGATAAATTGTGATGGAATTGAATGTTTATAGATCTCAATCAAGAAGCAATTAATCTTAGGTTTATACAAAGTAATCGATCATTATCATATGGTAACTAAATCATTCAATAATTTTATGTATCAAGATAAATAACTGAAAGTAAAAGGATAAGGGAAATAAGATTACCAGGATTTATAGAGGTTCCACCTTTTTGTCCTTGCTAGGGGTGCGTCCTCTCTTCGTAGATGAATAGGTCTCTTCTATAGGCTTACACTATAATGAAAATGTTTACAACAGTGTGATTACAAAGATTCGTTTGATTCCTAAGAAATCACACTAGATCCAATCTTCAAGCTCTCTTTAAATTGGACATCCACAAGGTCTTCAAATCTCAAGCTTGCATGCAATCTTTTGATCTTCTACTTCGAGAAATGGTCTTTGCGATGCCTATGCTTCGATCCCCTGGAACCTTTAATGTGTTGGAACAAAATATGTTTAACATTACCCTTTGAGTTTTGATGATAACAAGGTATTAAAAATTGTCAATTGGATATGCTAATATTTGTTCAAGTATGCAGGACCATATACAAAAAGTTTAGTGTCTCTTTAAAGCATAAGGTTCTGGAAGAACAAATGAGAGCAATGAAAACAACAAGAAGGAAGCTTGAAGCATATGAAGAAAAGAGGTTCTGAAGACAAAGTGCTCCTGAAGTGCTGACGTCATCAGAAGCACCTCATCAGAAGCAAGATCACCAGAAGCAATTTTCATCAGAAGAACTGAAGATCATCAGAAGCTTAGAGAATTAAAGCTTTAAAGGTTGTTCATATGATTTAATCTCGTCTGGCATTGCAGAAGACTGAAAGAACAAAGCAACGGCTAATTCAAATGGATTTGAAGGCATTGGATGCTTTTTCGTTGGAGAGAGTTGACAAAGGACAATTGTACGAAGTGTACAACCACTATTTCCACCACTCTGTTTTGTATCTGCAACAAGACAAGAAAAACAGCTATGCCTGCACCAGTGTTCCTCCAGACTTGGAATGAATTTGAAATTAATCCTTCATAGGACAATAACCATATCAGGCAAAAGATCATTGGTGATTTTGGTCAAGCTTCAAACGACTCTTTTTGATCTGTTGGAAATTTCCAACGTATCTTTCACACCTCTATATAAAGGAGTGAAGACCTGCTGTTTGGATATGCAAACACACACATATACAAGACTCATACAACAATTTACAAGTGCCAAACTCTGTTGAAATTGTTCTGCATCAAAAGT
>Ga0228710_1001168_pt1 | contig 38373 bp, 24 predicted proteins | sample MedpolnodulmetaG_FD_177995 | JGI IMG/M metagenome (GOLD analysis project Ga0228710, IMG submission 177995) | Root nodule microbial communities from Medicago polymorpha collected in Santa Monica, California, United States - pink nodules | ecosystem: Host-associated > Plants > Roots > Nodule...
TTTTAAAATACCTCCCTGCCGACATTTTGTCGAAAACGTCAGAGATCGACCAGATTAAACTGCATACGAATGTAAGGCTCAACGACACGTGTCAGTGACAGTTTGGGTCAAAAATTGGGGTATGACAAAATCGAACTAACCATCCATTGGATGTTTATCAAGGGTTGAAATGCGGTCCTTTTGAGCAAGAAAACATCAATTTTGGTTGGATTTTTGTAGTTCGAATTTTGGGATAAGAGGGAGAGAGTAAAAAGTGAAACTGTAAAAATGGGGGTTGAACTTGCTTTTATACTACGAATCTGTCCGGATTATGTAATCCGGAAACTATTTTCCATTTCCGGATTTTGTTTTTCGAAGGGCTTTTTGATAATTTATGCAGGGCGCGTGAGAAGGGCATAAGGTGAGAAAAGTAACAAAGGTGAAAATCACTACCCTATTCTAATAGGCCTAACACCTAACACCAAAAGCAAGAATACCCAATTCTAATAGGCCTAAATCAAGACAACAGAAAAGGAAAAGGAAATCCAATCGGGGAAGAAGAAAAGGAAAGTCTGATGAAGTGATGGTGATAGAACACGTGGTATCAGAGAGAAAGAGAATAAAGTTTTTTTAGTGGGGTAGTACTTAGTAGTACTACTGGGCTATAATTTTTTTTTGGAGGCCCATACCTTGGGGAGACCTAGTTCCATTGAGCTCCTTGCACACCTCAAGGTCCAGCCCTGATAGTCAGAGACCTAACAACAAGTATCCCACAACCACATAACAACTCCATTGAGGAAGATTGACCCAGTTATTGGCGAAGCGCAACACTTCATTAACACGAGTTTAGGGATATTGATTTTCGGTTCAGGGATCAAAGTAACAATTTTCTACTTTCACTCTAGTTCATGTGACACCTCATACTCTTTGTCTGCATAAAACATTTGCCACATCATCGATTAACGAAATTATTTAACGCAAGTATAAAGTCATAACGAAAGTGTACATTCAGAGACTACTTTGTATTTAATCCTAAATCAGAGACATTTGTGACAGCGAGGTGCAGAATCACGAACCCATCGTTTACTCTTTTAAATTATTTTTTATAAAAATAAATCAGTAATTTGAGGGAAACCTAACAGCCTTAAAGACCTTTTAATTGTTTGAGGTATGATATTTGAACAACTATTTATTTGACAACTTTTGGTACAACCATAAATTTACAAAGAAAAGTATGTATTGTCATGAAAACTAAAGTAATAGAGAGAGAAAGTAAAAAAATAACGTGAGTATGAGAGAGAAAGTTGTAACAAAAGTTGTTAAAAAATGGTTGTACAAATATCATTTCCCACCAACCCCTTACTATCTTTTTTTACCATCCACATCTTATCCAATTAGAAAATTGTTGTTGACATATATGATAGGGCTGAAAAACACATGTAAATGATGAAAATGCCCCCTCGACAGTTAACTACCGAAATTAAGAACAGACTGCAGTTAACTACCGAAGTTCCTTCGGCAGTTAATTGCCGAAGAAGAAAGGGGAAAAATAAAAACCTCCATCGGCACTTAAGTGCCGAGGTGCTCAAAAATGCCAAATTTTTCCACTGCTTGTCGAGCTAGTGTATATATGTGTGGGTTCCATTTGTTTGTCCTGGAATTGAAACTTAAGTGCCTAAAGGTCACAACCTAATATTATAACTTAACTGCCAAATTCCATTTGTTGAGCTGTAACTTTTTTCCCTCTTTTGCCTCTCAAGGTCACAAATAACGGCTAAAAGTAAGAAAAATTATCTTTCTTTGGTGCCGGTCTTTTGAGGCATGGTTCACAATCCTTACCTACCCTTGTAAATAAATATTTCAAATTTAAACCCTTTGAATTTAAAGCTAGCTTACCTATAAATTGAGGATAATCAATTGTTATATCCTACATCCTCAACTAAATTAACAATATCTAGAGGACAGGTTTAAGTTCCTAAAGCTAAACACACATTCTATATATCTTCTACGGTTTCAATAGGCACTTAAGTTTTAGTTAACACATATATACGCTAGCTCAACAAGTAGGGAAAAAAATTGGCAGTTTTAAGTGCCGATGGAGGTATTTTTTTTTTCTTTTCTTTTTTTCATCGGCAGTTAACTGTCGAAGGAACTTTCCTTTGGCAATTAACTGCAGCCGGTTCTTAATTTCGATAGTTAATTGCTGAGGAGGCATTTTCGTCTTTTTATATGTGTTTTTCAACCCTATCATATGTGTCAACAACAATTTTCATCCAATTATCACCTTCCTCTTTTCTGATCGCTGTTGGTATTTATTTTACCTTTACTCTCTCGGTTATTCAAGGTCTCAGATCCAAGGTAAAGTACTCATCTTATCAATAATCAACATTATTTCGTTCTTATGTTTTTTATGATTAGCTTATACTAGTTTTTAATATAATGTTCATACTTCAGCATTTCTGTGCAATTCAAAGAAATGAACCTTTTCTTTATCAAATATATGAATCCCCTTTTGGCTATGTCTTGTAAGTCCCTTTTTGGCATTTTTGTTAGTTTCTCTAAAAAAAACGTTAATTTATGTATCAATTTGGTCCCCTATGTTTTGCTCCGTTATTAGTTTTGGTCCTTTCTGTTAACGTTTTTTTCAGAGAAACTAACAAAAAGGACTAAAACTAGTAACAGAGCAAAACATAGAGGACCAAATTGGTACAAATTATAGTTAGGGGACCAAATTGAGACAATCAATTAAGTTAAGGGACCAGGTGATTGAATAAGCCATTTACTTATTTTGTTTGTGTTCATTTTTGCAATTCAGTGTAGCAATGAAAAGAAAAAAGGGTTCAATAACTCCCGCTAGGGCTAGCCTAAGAAGCAATAAAACAAAAGGGTTTCCTTACTTTGATAATCTTCCATCTCACATCACCACCCACATTTTGCTTCAACTTCCCATTAAATCTCTTCTCATTTGTAAATGTGTGTGCAAGATTTGGAAAACAATGATTTTGGAACCACATTTTGCTAAATTGCACTTTGAGCGATCACAAGTTTGTCTCATGATTTGGACAAATGACGGTAGACTAGTGTCAAGAACCATGTACCTTCTTGAGTGTGAACCTGAAAAGTTTGAGATTGGAAGCAACAATCATGTGAAGCTTGCACCTATATTTAAGCTTCCTCTTCGTAATGTCAACTCATATAGGGAGAAAATCGAGAATAAACCCAAGCGCCCTATTCGTGCTGCGAGACTAGTTTTGAAGAAAAATGGAGAGAATAGTATCAGGGATAGTCAAAGCCTTAATTTTGATTTCAAGCCATATTATGATAAGTTTGGTGTTGCGAATTCTTGCAATGGCTTGCTTTGTTTGTGTTGCCCATTTGAGGGACACCCTTTATTGATTTGCAACCCAGTCACTGGCGAGTTTATAAGAATTCCTGAAGCTACTATTAACACTCATGATAAGAGAAGTCAGCTAAACATGCGAGGACAAGTTGGTTTTGGTTTCCAACCTAAAACTAATGAATATAAGGTGATAAGGATCTGGAGGAGATATGCTATGATCCTTGAGATAAACACAATTGGAACACCATCATGGAGAAATGCTGAAGTGGATCCTCAAATTTCTATTGGATCAGATTTGAGGCTCCGTTATCCCACGTATGTTAATGGTGCGCTTCATTGGATCGGATTTGAGGATGAAGAAAGATCTATATTGTGTTTCTGTTTAGAAACTGAGAAGTTGCAATCATTTCCTTCTCCTCCAGTGTTTCAAAATCATAATAATGGATTTCGTTGTAATGAGCGTATTCACATGGGAGAATTAAGGGGATTACTTTACATTTGTGATACTGTGGTCCGTCCTGTCAGTCCTTTGGGCAGACCTGATTCGCAGCATTATGATTTATGTTGGCCGGTAAAACACTTTGAAGAGGGTGCTGCCATATTGTTATATCATTCCTGTAATTGTCTTATCTACTATGAACCCGAGAAACATAGTTTCAAAGTTTTTCGAATTCACGGCACTTCTTCCGAATTTGTTGAAATAATTTGACATATTCCAAGTCTAATCTCATTGAAGGATGTTGTGAAAGGAGACAAAATTGAGGTGCTGAATATCCACTCAAGGTAAGAATGTAGCTGCTAACATTTTATTTTGATTGAGAAATTGAATTTGATACTCCCTTAGAAATCATACAAACCCAGTTCCTCTTCGTTATCTAATATCTACCACCTTTAATTACAAATTGGCTCTGAGAGTTAATCGAAATAAATCCATGTAGACAAAAGTTTTGGTTACTAATTATATCTTATAAATTTTCTTTATACCTTCTGTGTTGGAGGAGGTGAAAATGAACAATTATTGTAATGTCAGTCTTTGTAATAAATAGTTTATCGAGATTATTCACTAATATTGTTTTAGTTGAATTGCGGGAAGAAAATGAAGTTCTTTCTCTGTCTCAAGAGATTGCTGAGACTTGAAAGTTCATGTTTTTCATCATCTTAGGTTCAAATCTAGTCTCTTCCATTAGGTTCAAACCTCCTCGATAAATTGTATTTCATTTAAATTATGATAGTTGTGATGTGTGAATCAGAAATGTATACAAAGGAATTTATTTTTATCTCCTAATGAGCATGATAAAAAATGATTCTGGCATTAATAGCAATAATCTGTGCTGAAATCTGAATTGGTGTTCAAATCATTCAGAAACATTTTGTTGAATATGCTGCTTCTTTTCCTGGTTAAAAGAATATGCCTCTGTATATCAAAAAAGAAAAGTCAGCCTCAAAATTTTAATTATACAGTAATGCTTTTTTACCCTAAAAAATATGTATCTTACCATTCATTTTTTTTTGTCAACTTGAATAAAAAACGCCTTTACAACTCAGTAAATTATAGTATATTGATTGATTTATTATAGAATAAATAATTGTTTCATAAAAAAATTGAGTATAATTGCCAAAAATAATCCATATTCACAGTTTCAATTTGAATAAATTGTATTTAGATTGATTTTTCAATAATGTAAATATATTTAAGTTTGAAATTGGAGTCCAAGCAAGCATACTCCAAACAACACCCCTATTAAACTCAAGAATACAAACCCAACATAGGGAACCAATGCAAACTAGGCAATAGGACTCCTAAGTAGAACCTTAGTGTGGAACCAACATCCACATAACACTCAATCAACCTTCATTCTCACAACCACAACATAATTAGACAACTATACAGTGAAATTAAGTAGACATATAATTTTGTTTACTGTTTTTTTTAAGTCAAATTTCAGCTATTGAAGTGGCTAGAAACAATTTTGGATATACCTAACAACCTAATTAGTGCTCCTGAGATGATTTACAAAGATTTTCAAGTTTGTCTCTCCATATAGCTGCAAAAGTCAGCAAACAAGCTTAGGGCTTAGGTTATTCCATGAAACTGCCAAGATTTGGGTATTCAAGCTTGCGGAAAGCAACAAATTGTGAACATAATACTTGCAGATGTGTAAAATATATATGAATACAGTCATATACTCAAACGATATTTTACCTGCGTCATTAAATCTTTCCTGTCTGATAGCTAAATGTATATTATGCATATACTATTAAATGGGTTGTTATGCTAATAAAAGCATAATAATATTAAAAATCTGGCCATTACTTGTATCTGTTTTACATTCGCCTTAACCCACTTTTGAAGCTTATCCTACAACAACAACAAGCAACCTCGTTTTGTTGTTGTTTTTCACATAGTTAAAATTTTCTTATTTGTATTAATAGAATTTAGATGAAAGTTATGAATTTGGTTCCAGTCATAAACATAATTATGGATTTAGCTTGAATGCAAGAAGAGTAAAATTTTCATCAAAAGGATTTTATATGAATTTTGAGATGTTGATTGGTGTTTATATATTTCATATTTTTTTAGACAAAATAGAAAATATATAAAATAAAAAGAAAGAGATACAAAGGCCGGGGAAAATTAGACCTGATCCAGGAATAGCCCAAAAGGAAATACATCGTGATAAAACAGTCCAAATGGATCATCAACTCTAATCTATTCTAACAAAAAATCACTAATCACAGGTGCAACCCAGCGAACTCAAGTACGGGTGCGAAACCATGTTACAAAGAAAGTATGAAAAGTGAACATCTGCAGAGAACCGTTACAGTTTAAATATGGTGAATGGATCGACCGTCAACACAATAACAAAATCCAAGTGCCAACAACTCCATGATCAACAACAAACATAAAATGCCTTTTCAAGCAAGACAACACGTAAGAACTCAAATCGAGGGATTAGTCCAATACATTAGTAACCAAACTCTTTCGAGTTTTTGAGACGGTACTGGAGTGGAGGCAACGCATCGAGACCTGCAGATCTCAACAGACCTGCAACATCAGAGAAACGAGTTGGGCCCACCAACACAACATCCATCGTGGATGATATGAAACACTCATCCACCCTAGACTGAGCCTTGTAGGACAAGCACGGTTGCAAGTTGAATTGTTTGGAGTGTTAGAAGGGCTATTATCCCTTGTTAGAGAAACTTATCTTACCTCTATACTTAAAAAAATTCAAATATATTTTCAAACAACACGAAATTCACGTTTTTCTGGTTAAGCGTCCAAATTAGAAATCACATTTTTATTTTTAAAAATGGCAAGTCATTTTCCTTTTTTTTTATTATCAAAAAGTTCTACTTCCCTATCATATTTTGAATACATTTTTTTAATACAATAGCATCCTTGTCCTAAAGCTTAAGTTTCCATATGCTGAAGAGCTGCTTGCTACCTGCCATGAAAAACTCAGCAATGACTATTCTTCCCTTACTTGTCAGTCCAAATCATCAAAAGTTTTATTTTCTTCTTATCCCCGTCTGTCTGGAGCGTCTATAAGGCTGTTTCAACAACTTGATTAACTCATATGTTCTGACATTTTGACCAGAGTAAAGGCAAAGGTCGAGTGGAGTTAAACCATCCTGAGACAAACAAAAGATAAATTGAATTCAAATATCAATGTAAAAGAAACGGCTAGTATTAATCTGCTAGACAACATATTTTGAACAATCAATCATTGCCTAAGAGTTTCTCTAATTTTATAAACCACAGACAAATATTATGATATGCATATTAAAACTCGACATCGAGTTGAACAAAACTTTAGACACCAAGAGCTGTTAAACAAAAAAACTAAATATTCATCAATCACGGCTCTAAAACAAATTCAATCAAGCCTTATCACCTCTCCTGCAAGGTGAGGACTGAGGTTGGCTAATCAACGCATCACAGTCAATCAAAAATCAATATTTTAATGAAACTATTAATTTTTTTATCCAAGCATGGGACTAGATATGTAATAGTTCAACAAAGAAGCAAGTGATCGGCAATGATTCCTAAATAACAGTTGAAAGTTTTTCTTCAACAACCGATAGGTTTTTAATGACTTAGGAAAGACTTCCCTGGTTAATGGGCGAATCTCGTGTAAGTATCTCAATTTCTTAGCCATTCGTTTAAATCACCTAACTGGTTGTTAAGGAAGAGACGAATCTTCTAAATACTTGTGTCGCACCAACACTTCAGATTGAATACATGTCTGATGTCCAACATGACACCAACACGTCAGGTTACATTTAATCACTTCTATTTTCTAAAGAATTAACAATGTCTGCGTGACAGTGTAAATGTTCAATGCTTGTGTCAGTGCTTCGTAGGTAAATACCAGTGACAACTGATATTTTACCAACGACCCATTAAAAGCACCTAGATTCTGCCCGCTTCTATTTTGTAAATTATTAACAATGTCAAAGTGCCAGGGTCATTATGAATGTTTGTGTTGCTTCATAGCTAAATAGCAGTGACAGCTGATATTTACCAATGACCTGTTAAAAGCATCTATATTAAACCCACATTATCTACCACACAAGGTTTTATTACATTGATGGATTAATATAGGAAATCAATAGACAATTACCTTGTTTTTTATTGTCTGATCAGCACCTTTAATCAGCAGAAGCTTCGCTATATCAGTTCTCTGAGTCTGAACAGCAAGATGTAATGGTGTCCAGCCATCCTAAGACAGAGCAAATGAATTTTGTTCTCAAACAGTGGTCCACAAAAGAGTAAGAGGTAGACAAGCTAAGTATAGGAACAATTGATCATACATTGTCCTGAAGATTTATATCCACATTGTACAACAAGAGTACTTTAACTGTTCGGACAGACGCTGTTTGTACAGCATAGTGTATCAAGGTGGCCCCATCCTGTTTCCAGCACATAAACAACAAAGCAAATGCATAGAATATCAGGATACCAACAGGTAACTAAGGATATAATAACTATATGTTAATAGATTAAGGGCATGTTTGGATTGCCTTATTTGAGCTTATCTTCTGGCATAAACACCCGTGAGACTATTCGGAATAGCTTAAGGAAACAGCTTATAAACATGTCCATAAGTTGTTTGCAGCATATTTCCATAAGCTCCCAGAATAGCTTATGAAAACAGTTTATAGCTTATATGCAACAATTTGATTTGATTTTATCTTTTGTTCTAAAACAATCTTATGCATAAACACTTATATGACAAGAGTTTATGCTATAAACGTCTAAGATGTAATGATAACAATGATGAATTCCCAATGAGGGCAGGAAGAGCACAAAATATAAATCGCAGTAAGAAAATCAACAGATAAAGGTTTACATATGCTACTATGACAGCACAACATACAATTGATTTTTCACTCACATTATCTTGCACAAACGGATTTGCCGAGTTTCTCAAGAGACAATTGGTTATGGCATGCTTTCTTCCAATTACCGCTTTGCAAAGAGCGGTCAAACCATCCTTGAAAAAGTAAAACAAATCACAATAGTTTAAATAGAGGATTCCACACATTATAATCTTCCATGTAGAAATTAGTATTCATGTACCTTATCCATAACATTAATATCAACATCATGATGCAACAAAGATTCTAAAAGGAAAGATTCTCCGCTCGCAGCAAAAGTGTGCAAAGGAAGCCATTTATCCTACAGATAATGAAGATTAGCCATCGAAAACATAAATATAGAGATTACTTACCGAAGGTAACAAACAAGTGAATACCCTTTCCCCTACACTTCTATTATGATTCCAACGTTGAAAAAAAATGCAACAACTACTAAGATTACTCAACAACATCAACAACTACTAAGATTACTCAACAGCATCAACGATGGAACAAAAATTTACTTCAACATCAAAACGAAGGAAAACCAGAGAGTTCTTCTTTTCCAGTAACAGTACAAAATATAATGATGATGAAATATCAGTCATTGTTCATCAGACATGGAATACTTACTGAAGTAGCAACTGACAAGTCTGGCTTTTTCCTACTCAACAAAGCCCTCTCTTCCCTGGTAAACAACCTAGGACGACCTATTCACACAAGCATGAAAAAATGAAATGAAAATCGCAAAAGTTAAAAACCATATATATGCAAACAATGAGAAGCAGCAGTGCATAAAATGAATATCTTCCCGGATTTAACCATCAATGAATAAAATGATCCATTTTATCACAATCAAATTTCTTTGTTTATATTGCCATTCATTAGGTACCAAAGGTTGTGAAGTAGCACCAATTTAAGAGCCATTTTGGATAAACTTCTCCAAAAACACTTACCAAAAGAGAAATACTAAAACTAGATCTCACAAACTATGAGTTTTCAATACAATAGCTTCTCACATAAATTAAAACTAGCCTTTATATCTCAACTTTTTCATAAGTTCTATCGTTTAACTTTTCAATAAACACCCGTAGACTTATAAGCATTTTTCACATAAATTTGTTTTAACTAACAAGCTCCCATAAATCAAAAGCAAATCCAAACCACACTTATTTTTCAAAATGTCCATACATCATCCCCAAGAAAGTTGATTTTCACTACATCAGAGCATGTTGCAAAGAACCAAAAGTTATCTAACAAGCAGAAATCATAATCTATGAAGCAGCAACACAGACACATATACCGGATATGACACTTGACACATAGAAACCAAACGTAACTACATGTGCTTGTGTCTGACACAAATACATGTCAGGCACCGGAACGGCACCCTAAACAAAAATCTATGAAGCAGCAATACATATACATATAACGGATATGACACTGACATCGTGACAAGTAGATACCAAAGGTAACTACATGTATGTGTCTGACACCAATACATGTTAGACACCCGACACAATAATCTATGAAGCGACAAGTACAACACAGACACATGTACCAAATATGACACTGACACGTAGATACCAAACGTAACTACATGTGTTTGTGTCTAACACCATTACGTGTCAGGTGCACCTAACACACCTTCAATCTAGAGATTAAAAGTTGTTACATAGGTCATAATAATCCTCAACAGCATCAACAAAAATAAAACCAAAACAGATTGTAAATACCAATTACCTCCAGTTTTCATAGAAGCAGGGTCATAACTGTCACTATTCAAAAACTCATTAACATCCTCCAAACCTCTCCCATAAACAGCCCATCTAGGATTCCTAGCCACTACCCTCTCATCAACGGACCCATCACTCAACCCACTTTCTTCTTCATCACCCTCTTTCTCAGCAAAAATCTTATCAAGAACCAAAGGCTTCAACTGAGCCAATTTAGCTTCTTTATAAGACTTATACTCATTCAAATCCATATCCCTCAAAGGAATCAACCCTCTTTTCTTCTTCAAAACTTTACTATTAAACTCAATCTCTTGAGCTATCTTACGCCGTTCTTTCTTTGTTATGTTTATCTCTGCTTGAACTTCTTTCCATTTATCAGGAACAAGATTCTCGGACTTTACCACTGTCTTCTTTTTCTTTTTTGAAATGGGTTTTGGTATTTTGTTGTCTACGAGGTTGTTGTCGGAAGTTGGAAAAACGGGGTCTTCGAAAATGCCTTCCTCGAAGACAAGACAATCTCCGATGATGTGTTCTTCGTAGTTGTTGTCGTTGTCATGTTGGTGTGATGAAGAGAGAATTTTGTGGAGGTTGCGGTTAGTGAGAGATTGAAAAGATTGAAACTTGCGAGGTGTGGAAGAAGAAGAAGAAGGGAATGGAGAGAAGAAGAGTGTGTGGTGTTGAGGATTATGAACAAGAGTGGAAAAATTCAACATTTTTGTTCGTTCTTGTTGCAATTGCCAACATTCAATCTATATTACGGGTTCTGGTATAAGAATTGGTTTTTTAATAATAAAATTGTTTTTATTTTGCACACCATGATATTGTATTTTTTTTATTTTTTAGCCCCCAAAAGTTACGATTTTGGTCCCAAAACAAAATAAAATATAAAACTGCCCACTAGATATACCCTTTAGAAAATTTTGACCAAGTCAATGCACACGTGGACGTCACATGTGTAATAAACCCGGTTGTCAAAAGGAGTTTTAAGATCTACTAATGATATGATTTCATGTCTTCTTGCAATAAGGGATGAAAATAATCAACCTCTAGATGATGATGAAATGATTATTAGCACTTTTATTTTTATATTTGTTGCAGGTCATGACACATCTGCCACTCTTATGAGCTTGATGATATGGAAGTTATCTAGAGATCAAGAGGATTACAATAGTGTTTTAGAAGGTAATTCTAATTCGTTTATAAGGAAGAGATAAGATGGCCCTATGAAGAATGTGGTCAGAAATCCATAATAGAGTCCCATAACAATGGCACAATGGCTGAATTTAGTATTTTAAGGCATAAAGCTACTGAACGATCTAGTATAAACGATTGATAAATCATGAAAAACCTCTCTTAATATTTTTAATTTTTTTTTAATTAAAAAAATTAAAAAAATATTTTACAATTTTTTTAATAAATAAAAATATAAAAAATTACACACGTTAGCTTTGACTTGGTCAAAATTGGCCTGGGGTTCTAAAACTGCAAAATGGGCAATATTTAGAGGACGATTTTGTATCTTATTTTGTTAGAGAGCCAAAATCGCAACTTCCTAATACTTAGGGGGCCAAAGCTGCTATTAGGTTTTTTTTTTCTTCCTGAGATCTAGTTTAATTGACAAATATTGATATTGTTCTTGATGGTTATATAAGTAATGCAAACATTAAAATTTAAAATAATAACGAGGATTAACAACAATAAAAGAAATAAATTGTTTCTAGGAAGAAATATTAGCTTATTGGACAAGGGAATTGCAGACTGACTTAAAAACTTAAATTTCATGGGTATCCTCTCATGCAACACTTGTTTAACGTCATTAATTTAACGCATTAACCACTGTTAGGGCGACTTGTATGAAAGAAAAATACATCATCATTCACTTTTAGAGATGTCAATGGGTAGGCTACTATACCAATAATTTTATTTATATTAAATTTAGTTAATTAACCCAAAGTCTTTGATATTTATTGTAGTATGCAGATATTTTTTATATTTTAGATGCTTTTATTTGGCTAAATAATATGATGCGTAATATTTGATATGTTGATTTAGAATATTTCATATCATATTTTAATTATGTTGTGATATTTTTTATTATTTATTATCTTTTTGTTGTGAAAGTGCGGGTAATGGGTTCGGGTACGGGCACTTAGATACTCATAGGGTATGGGGACGGGCACCAAACTTATTGCCCACGAGGGTATGAGCTCGGGTATGAGGATTTTTTAAAAATGCGGGTACGAAAATGGACACTATGGTATTAGTATTATTGATCATTTTGTTTTATTTTTTGGAATATGAGAGGGCCTAAGATATTAATATTATAAGTAATGCTAGCAACACATATATATTAGTTTGCTGTTAAATATTGATCAGTTCTATTTCCATGCTTTCATAGGTAATGTAAATTAAACATTATGAACCATTCTGCTACACCAATACCACAATGTGTATACCTCTTCAAATTCAAAGCGATCCACTGCTGTAATTTAGCTCAAAGAACACTTTTCTATAACTATGATCAACCTATATTAAGCCAAAGACTCATTGCAACCGAACAATCCCTAAGCACATGCAATGTGTAGTTTTCTCAACATTACCATAATTATAACAATACTCTGCACTAAGATGCATTCTAGTCACCATATTTCAATTCACTGCATGCACACGTCTTTGCAACTCATTATCTCTTTGCACTTTCTGAATCTCATGCAAGCAAGCTTTTGCGATCACACAATTCATCATAGGATAAATCTGAAAAAATCATGTGACTTATTAGTAAGTTAAATAATTTTGAGTAAATTACACTCTCCTTCTCTCAAAGATGCTTGAAATACATTCCTCTCCCTTTTTATGTTAAAATATACACTTCTTTCCCCTCTTATTCAAAACATATTAGAAAATATTTCACTCCCCTCCCTTGAGATAAGTTTGAATTACATTCCCCTCCCTCTTATGTCAAAATCTACGCTAGTCCCTCAATAATTTTTTATTTTATTTTAAATAATCTAGCAAAAAAATAATCTAACACACTTCAAAGAAAAATAATATTGCGTGTTCATTTTAATATAATCAAATTTTGAATACATATCTTTCTCTATTTTTTATTCACAATTTCATTAACATATAGTATTAAACCCTATTATAAAATATGAAACAATCCAAAATAAAATTAAAATATGTGAAAAATTACTAAAGTCGATTAAGTATGATTATTTAAAAGTGAATTTTATACTCTAAATTATAAAATTAATAACAAAATATTTAAATTTAATTGTCATTGACATTTAGATTATAAAGAAACGAATTTATATTTTTTAAATGGTGATTCAAAATTAATATATATTATAAAAATATTTATTTATGTTAAAGTGGATTAAAGTGTAGTCCATATTTAATTGTTAAGGGAGAGGTTGTAATTCAAGCATCTATTAGGGGAGGGGAGTATAAATTTTACTTTTCAAGAGAGGGGAGTGTATATTCTAACATAAGAGGGGAGGGGAGTGTAATTCAAGCATCTTTAAGGAGAGGGGAGTGTAATTTACTCAATAATTTTTTTATTATATATATTGGATAAGCTAAATAAATATATGATATATTATGTAGAAATGAGAAAAACTACCATGCTAAGAAAATCATATTCACTTTGCTAAAAAAAATTAGATTTAATAATAATTTTATTTTAAAATATTCTACTTCAATAAATTAATTATTAACTTATTGAATAACTTTATTTTGCAGGTGTTGAAGTGTTGTGTTTTTTTCGATAACTTTGTTTTGTAGGACTATGTCGAAGAGTTTTGGTTTTGAAAAATTGACCTGAGACAAGGATATACGGTAAAAGGAGTTTATCATTTGTTGAAGAATAAAGTTTTTCGTTTTGTTTGGAGGATGTTGAAGAATCAAATTCCAACTAATGACACTTAGCGCAATGTGGTGCCCTTTATTCAGGATCTTTACTTTGTGGGGCTGTTTGTGGGAAGGATGAGACATTTCATAAGTTGTTTTTGAATTGTGATTTTTTTTTGGGAGTGTTTGGGTGTCTGTTATGTGGTGGTGGGGTTTCAAGTTGCGCCCCTCTACCTCAGTATGTATGCTATTCAATTCGTGGGATCCCATCTTTTTAGGAAGTATATTCGACTATGTTTTCAATTAATTATATTGATAGGGTGAAACTTCATACTCGGTGGTGGCTCAAGACTTTCAAACCCAACTCTTTCTTAGACCTTCATTCTTGGTCGACTAATCTGATTGTTTGTTTAGGATATTCCAATTTGCAACATTGTTGACGAATTTTGGATTTTTGTGTTTCTATCTTGTAAAGCTCTAATTTTCTTTTAGACACATCTTGTGCTAAGTTTGGACTTTGTTATTTCCTTTTGTAAACTCTTTCTATATATATTTATGTATATTTATGGTTTTTTCAACAAAAAATTTTATTTTTTGGTATAGTTTAATATCAAATTCCTATTTTGTTTCAAATTTTATAGCAGAGAGTTTTACTTTTCATAAAGATAAATCAGTAATTTGAGGACACCGCATTTCAAAGACAGAAACGTATTGTTCTGACTTTCTGTGTGCAAGTAAGTCATCCCATCCTATCTTCTTCTACCATCCAAATTAGCACTTTTCTCTTCTCTGATCGTTGTTCCAATTTTATTTTTATTCTCTCCGTTATTCAACTTCTCCAATCCAAGGTACTCATCTTATCAATAATCAACATTATTACATTCTCATGTTTTTTAGGATCAGCTTGTATTTTTTTTCTTTCTCTTCATGTTCTCACTTCAACTTTTTCATTCATCTTTGCTTCGTAATTTCTTGTTTGGCTCATATTATAACTATCAAATATGATGATCAAGAGTTCATGTTCGATTCTCGCCGATGTCAATTCTTGTGGATTAATTCATACAAAGTTTTACCATGACTTTAAATGAGTCCCAGAAGTGGGTAGTGGGACTAGGCTCCTTGTATTATTAGCATTTAGACATGATACCAAAATTTACAAAATAAAAATAAGCCAAACACCATTTTTAGTCCTTTGTAAGTTTTTGAAGTTTTAAATAGGTCATTTAAGTTGTTAATTTAATGCATCTATTGAGTGGTGGAGCCAGGAGTATTATAAAGGCTGGGCAAAAAAAAATTGCAACACATTTTTAGGGGTTTACATAAAATATTGCAAGCAAATAATCAAAAAGCTAAAGAAATTGCCCGATTTATAGAGGTTTATATAAGAAATTCAGAGGATTTACATAAGAAATTGCAAAAAATTTGGGTCAGAGCCCGGGCAACTGCCCAAGCTGGCCGGGCCTTAAAACCGCCCATGCATCTATTTGAAGAAGTTTCAAATAGGTCCTTAAAAGGGTACGGTGTAATAAATTAACAACTTAAAAGGAGTATTTTTGTCAAACTTAAAGGACTAAAAGAGGTATTTAGCCTAAAAATAACTAACAAATATGAATCCGTTTTATGTGTTTTAAGTTGCTTATTTTCTTTTTGTTCCTTTTTTGCAATTTAACGTAGCCATGAAAAGAAAAAAGGATTCAATTGCCCATGTTAGGGCTAGCAGAAGATGCAATTAAGGAAAAAGAAAAGCTGATGAGGCAGACAGTCATGAACTTTGCCCTTACGTATTTATCTCACATCACCACCCACATTTTGCTTCAACTTCCCTTTAAATCTCTTCTCATTTGTAGATGTGTGTGCAAAATCTGGAAAACAGTGATTTCAGAATCAGATTTTGCTAAATTGCACTTTGAGCGATCTCCAATTAGTCTCATGATTCGGACCCATGACAAAAATCGAGTGTCAAGAACCCTGCACCTTCTTGAGTGTGATCCTGAAAAGTTTGAGATTCGAAGCAACAATCAAGTGAAGCTTGACCCTATATTCAAGCTTCCTCTTCGTGATGCCAAATCATTAAGGGAGAAAAGAGACAAGATCAAGATTAAATCCAACTGCCCTCTTCGCGCTGCAAGATTAGTTTCGGACAAAAACGTTGAAAGCAGTAATAGGGGTACACAAAGCCTTTATATTACTTGCAACAGAGATTATGATAAGTTTAATATGTGAATTCTTGCAATGGTTTACTTTGTTTGTCTCACCCATCTATCGGAAACCCATTAGTAATTTGCAACCCAGTCACGGGAGAGTTCATAAGACTTCCTGAAGCTACTACAACTCCTTTCAAGTTAAACACAGCCCGGGTAAGAATACAAGGACAAGCTGGTTTTGGTTTCCAACCTAAAACAAATGAATATAAGGTGATAAAAATGTGGATAAGACGTGTTCGGCGTGCCAATGACTGGGTTTTTGAGCGTGTGATCCTTGAGATAAACACACTTGGAGCACCATCATGGAGAAATGTTGAAGTGGATCCTCAGATTTCTATTTCGAGTCTTAAGTATCCCACTTGTGTGAATGGTGTTCTTTATTGGATCAAATTTGAGGGGCAAGGTCAATATTATGTTTCTGTTTGGAAAGTGAGAGATTACAATTATTTCCTTCTCCTCCACAAGTGTTTGGAAATAATAATAATAATGGAATTCATGGTAACAGGCTTATTAGCATGGGAGAGTTAAAGGGATTTCTTTACATTTGTGATTGTGACTCGACCTTTTTCTTTGATGTCACGGTGTGGGTTATGAATGAATATGGCATTGGAGAATCATGGACTAAGGCTTACAACATTGATAATACTGCAGTCAGTTCTTTGGGCTGTCCTGATCTCTTTTGGGGTTATGGTTTATGTTGGCCGGTAATACACTTTGAAGATTGTGCTGCGTTATGGTATTCTATTTGGATAAAGGAAGACTTGTTAGGCCTAGATCTTCTCACTTAAGGTTGTCATGTTGTTACAACTAAATACGTGGACACAATCTTTCGTTACTAATGACATCTTATAAATTTCCTTTATACTTTTCATGTTGACAGTGGAGGATAAAATGGATAGTTGTTGTAATGTCAGTTTTATGGTTGTTAAGTAGTAAATGGTTTTCAAGACTATTCCATCCTCTGCAATTTTCAGTTTTGGCTAATATTACTTAACCATTATTCCCGAATATTGTTTTAATTTATATAGGTGTGCAAAGTTTAAATTGCGGGAAGAAAATGAAGTTCTTTCCTTGTCTCAACGGATTGTGCAAAGTTTTTTTTTACCATCCGATGGTGAAGGATTTTGGTGAAGGACCCGCTTGCTAAGAAGAGTACGACTATTTTCACATTGATGTGTATTTTGACCCCTGCTTACTACAATTTTAGGCACGATACTTAGGCTTTGTTTCGTAACAATGGTGTTATTTTATATAAGTGTGCAAAATTTAAATTGCGTGAAGAAAATGAAGATCTTGAATGATGACAGTTATCCTCCTCCTTTGGTGACCAAATTTTTGATAGAGTACACCTACAAAGAAGGAATTTCATAAAACATTTTAGGATAAAAGATTAATGCTAAATCACAATTATGATATTTCAAAAAATAGATATCTCATTTTAAGATGCCTATATAAAATAGGCATCTTAAAATGAACCGTCGAACCATCTATTTGATGAGTGTCAATCGAATTGATTTGATTTAAAACTTTTAACAATTGAATTTCAATTTTTTTGGCATGAAAATGAACCCTTTACCATCCTTTTGTCAAGTTCACTTGAAAGTTATTTAAATTCGGACATGTTTCCCTTTGAATTTGTTGTATGTGAGTAGAAAGAAGTCCCTTTTGTTCCTTTTTAGTTCAACTTTTACCATTTTATACTATTAAGTGGTTCAAGAGTTTATGACCATCAAATGGTTCAAGAGTTTGGCAGCATAGTTTTAACTTTATGCCCCGTGAAGGGATCTAGCTCTAAATCTTGGTCTTTACTTCTAGGGAAATGCTAACTAGGGCACTAGCTAAGAAGATTAATATAGAAAGGGTCATGTTAACTTGTGTCATAAAGACACATGTTAAGCAATCCAAAAAGAGCAATTTTGCATTGGAAAATATAATATATTAACTTTTAAAAAGTTGAATGCACGACTTTTTATGCGTATATTTCTTTAATAAGTTCCTTAACATGTGCTCTTGAGGGCACAAGTTAACATTTGCCATATAAAAATTATACATCGGAAATTGGTGAAAAATGGAATGTTTAACTTTATGAAAGTCAAAAAATTGTTCTTATAATAAAAATTTTCTATTTTTAGATTTTTAACCAATGCCCTTAGAGTACTAATTAGCAAAACTCTTAATTCTATTATCAATTAGTGGCTTAGATTGATTAATAATAAGTGATACATTATTTTTAAATTTTCTTCTCCATTATAACACTCATCCCTCCAAAATGGCAAAACAATTAAGGACTTTTAACTTATTGTTTCTTTTTCTATTCTTCTTCCTTTGTTTTTTTAGACGCATAAGGAAAAAAAATATCTAAAAGTGCAGAAGACAAGTAGTTCAGATTGACCATCAGCTAGGGATCAAAAGAGAAATGTATTTGTGAATGTTCATGCGTTCCTTTACTGTTATGTTAAACTCTTTAGCTCTTTCTCAAATAACATCATCATCTATGTATATCTTTTTTTTTGGTAGTGGCCGGGGTTTGAACCTCAGACTTTGCATATTTTATGTATTGTCCCAAGTAACTGAGTTAAGCTCGCGAGGACTCATCTATGCATATCTACGACAACAAAACCCAATTCAAATAAAGATGATTATTTTAATTTGTAATTATTTATATAAGAAAAACACCAAGAAGAAAAACTATGCAGTTTATTATGCGTGTAAAAGTCATTAATTGTTTTGCCATTTTGGAGTGATGAGTGTTCTCTAATAGAGAAGAAAATTATAGCCTACCATATCACTTATTATTAAGCAATAAGCAATCTAAGCCGTTAATTGATAATATAACTAAAGGTTAAGATTTGGAGTAAGTAAGAAAACTTACTCTTGGAGTCAAAATATTCCCCATCATGATTCAATGTGATTCAAACTGTCCGACTTTCGGCTAGTTATTTTAAGTTTTTGCCAATTGTTAGTATTATTTTTAATTTCATTATTATTTTTTAATTTAAGTGAATTTTATTATATTACACTCTTTAATGTAGAATAATAGTATTATTATTTATTTAAGTCTATTTAGATTTCTGTCTTGTTTAGGTGTTTGTTTGGTTCAAATTGACAAATCAATCAATGACTTCAAGTCAACCTGGACATTAAAGAAATTATGTGTCTCATAATTTTGTTTTTGGCAAAATTCAATATGAATAAAAACGTCTTCAAAAATCGTTAAATTATGGCATTGATTGTTTTATTAGAGAACAATTGTTTCATAAAGAAAATATTAGAGTATTAAATATCATCTGAAAAGCCAAAAGTAATCCATATTCAAAATTTTATTTGAAAATGTTAATTTGTGCACATAAGAAATTAAATATAGAAATATTTTGTTGAAAGTTGTGCATTCAATATTCTAGAAATTTAAAATCTTATCTTTTCAAGACAAAATTAATGATTTAATTCCATTTTTAGTAAGGGCACAAGTTAACACTATCCAATTTTATTTTATTTTTGATAAAAATGAGGGCCTAAGCCTAGCAACAAGGAAAAACTACAAAATAATTAATTGATGGGTAGCAATCCCCATAATACCAGCTAACGGTAAATGTCTAATCTGAGTCGAAAATGTCTCATATATCTTCAAATTATAATCCAAAGAGCACGGAATATTTGCTAAAGTATCTGCACACTGATTAACCTCTCGATATGAATGAGAAACATCAACATTCCAACCCATCTCTAATAAGTGACGGATTTTATTAACTAACTCTCTACTCAAGCGGCTATTTGTCATACCTTCCTTTATAGTATGGTCCACCCTAATAGAATTTACATTCAATTCAACTGCTCTAAATATCATTCTTCTCGCATATCTCAAACCCTCCAACACTTCCCAAAGCTCAGCCACAAATGCACTAAAATCGTCAATAAATTTAGCAAAACCACCAATTCATTCTCCATCACTCCCTAAAATTTGGTAACCAATCACCTAAAATTTTCCAATTCCACTCACCATTTGAATCAACAAGATCACTTACTTTGGCTTCCCATAATTCATGTGCTACTGCTATATTATCATATGCTATACAGTACCCTTCCTTGATCCAAGCATGTCTCCAAGCCTCTATATCGCAACCATCGCCAATTGTCCACAAGTTAGCTTCATTCATATGACTACTCAAACCTTAAAATTGCTTTCCAATAGCTAGAGTCGGATGATCTAATCTCAGCACCATTACTCAAATTAGTACACTCATATTTACCATGAATCGCATCACACCAAAACTCCTTTGCTCCTGTATGAATTTTCCAACCAAGCTTAAGCAGACACACTTGATTCATGAAACCTTCTCAATCCAAGACCCCGCATCCTTTTTGGTGTAGTTACCACATCCCAACCAACAACATGGTACTTTCGCGCATTATCGGTCTCACCCCAAATAAAATTCCTCTATAATCTTTGAATATCATCTAAACATGCCTTTGGAATTTCGTTTGTCATCATAGGATAAATAGGTATTGCCTCCATTACACTTTTTGCCAAAGTAACTCTCCCAACAAAGGAAAGTTGTTTAGCTCTCCACACCATAAGCTTATTGCTAACTTGATCAACTATATACTGAAAGTCTCCACGTTTAGGTGCTATACCATTCAAAGGAACTCCAAGATACTTCCCAAGATCATTTGTTTCTCTAAAACCAGAAATTTGAGTAAATTTTTCCCGAATATTTCATCCCACATTTTTGGAGAACAAAATACTAGTTTTCTCTTGGCTCCCCTTGTACCCTGACATTCTGCAGAAAAAATTCAGAATACTCATGACGCAATTCGTCTGTAATTCACTTGTTTGACCAAATAGCAATAAGTCATCTACAAACATCAGATGAGACACCATTCCTTCTAGCTCTTAGAGTATGCCATTCTCCTTTATTCAATGCATTCAAAATAAGATGAGATAATTTGTTCATACAAAACACAAACAGATACGGAGAAATTGGGTCTCCTTGACGGATTCCGCGCTGTGGGCGAAAACAATCCGTTCTAGCACCATTCCATTTAACATTAGTTTCAACACTGGTAACGGCATGCATAATAACATTTACCAGCCTTTCAGGGAGTTTAATCTCCAACAGAGCTTTCCAACTAAATTCCCAACTAAGTTTATCAAAAGCCTTGGACAAATCAACTTTGATAGCAAAGTAACCCCTCTTACCTTTCATCTTATGCATACTGTGAACCCTTTCCTTCGCCACAATAATCTTCTCATGAATGTTTCTCCCCGGAACAAAACCAGTTTGATAAGGAGACACCAACTTTGGAATACAACTATTTTAATCTTTCTACCATAACTTCACTGACAACCCTGTGAATTGTATTACACAAGGAGATAGGCCGAAACTGATTAACAAATTCAGGTTGATGCACTTCTGGGATGAGACAGATATCTGTTTGGCTTACCATTGCAAGAGCATTCAGATCATCGCAAACCCTACAAACAAAATCACAAACCGAGCTTCCCACCAGAGACGAATATCTGTTTGGTACTTTACCATATTCACAATTTTAATTTGAAAAATTTTAAGCCGCATTGACTTTTTTTAGAGAGAGAAGCTTCACCACTTCTCTAAAGTTTTATTCTCCTTCATTCACCAGAGAGAGATGATTTTGGGTCATGCTTGGCTCAAAATCACCCATCGGCTTTATTTTTTAACTTATTTTATTCTAAACAAGTAATTTTCACGTAAATCAGATTTTTCTTGTGTAGATTGAATTTTGACGTTTTTCGGATAGATACTCAAATATTTGTCTTTAAATTAACTACCATATAATGGTATTGTCACTAAATTATTTCTTATTTATTATTTCGTAATGATATTAATTATTTTGTAATATGTCAGGAGTGTAAATAACCTAAGCCATTCATGAACTATTTGAGCTTGAGTAGTTAAATACTCTTTCAAGTTTGTTTAATAAGTAAACAAACTCAAACATAAGATTGAGCTCAATTAATTAAATGGCTCAAGAACAAGCTTATTGACTCCATGTTAAAATATTTAATCTAGGATAGTAAAAGTAGCTCGGTAAACTAGGTTCTTGCAGGTAGCAAAAGAAGACATTGAGATAAATAACAGGTGAAATCTAAATCTAAATATATTTCATATAACAATTATTTGTAGAATTCTTTTTTTTCCTTTTTCTTTTCCATTTTGGGTAGAATAGAAGATTTTTATTTATAGTTACACATTACAAGTTATGGCACAAGTAAATCCAGAAAACCCTGACCCTTAAAAATGATGTACACTGATGGAAACTCTCAACTTTGATACCTGAAGCCAATCCAAGCAGGGTCTATACACTCTATGAAACACTTCTTGACACAGTCCTCTAGACTAAGCTTTTAACACAATCCTTTTGCGAGACGACGCCATATTCAATATAATTTAAGTTTCAGAGTTCCATGGAATGGCAAGAGATTGCAAAATCTGCAGAGCATATATCACAATGGCTTCAACACAATCTGCACAGGAGATCATCTTAAAAGGGAACTCCAACACTCTCTCATTTGAATCATCTCCGCCTCTGAAACACATCTAAGCTAGATCCTTCGATGACGTAGAGTTGGGCTTGTTACGTTTCGAGAACCAATGCTTGCAGTTCTTAAAAGTCTCCGAAATTCTGGTAAGCTGATCTTTCCATCTTTGTCAATATCAGCTTCCTCGAGCAGAGGATCGATGGAACCTCTCATACCAGTATGCTAAAAAGCCAAAAAGAATATTATATTAACTGCAGAAAATATGCATTTAATGTTGAAAACATTACTTTACAAAACGAGTGAATCGCCACTTTGGTCCCCTGAAATTGTAGAGATCGGACAATTTAGTCTTTGGTATTAACAAAAATTAGAATTAATTGAAATTTCTCGATCACATTAATCCTTTCAAGTCTACTTTAGGAGAATTAGTTTGACAGACTAAGTAATTAATGTCATCAAGCACTTCCAATTTCAAAGATCATTTTGAAATTTTGTCATTTTCAGAGACTATTGTTTAACACCTACAATTTCAGGGCTTAAAACGGCAATTCACTCTTTCACAACATATATATAGAGCTAACGCGGAGTAGATTTTCTAGCTGTGCTCAAACACCCCCTCACCTCAGAATAACACAAACATTGATAAGGGGTACAAAAATCTATTAGTACATTGCAGGAGAACCGCTTTTAATAATCATAGGGAGGGATTTTATCATAAAAACTGTTCAGGGAGAATGAGAAAGATTATAAACCAACCATTCTGAGTTCCTCTGGAGTAATATAGCCATCTTTGTCTATGTCAAATTTCTCAAAAGCAGCCTGTGACCGTTGCTGCCACTTGTCGGAGTCATGTTCCTCCAATTGATGCACATGTAAAGTAGCTGCTACAAACTCGGTGAAATCTACTAATCCATCTGTATTGCTGTCAATCTGCAAGCACACAATGTGCAGATGAGTGATTAGGGGAAGTAACATTTATTGTCATTAAATCTATATTTTTAATAAAATATGAGAAAATAATATCATGAAAGACCAACAAACTTTCTTTCAAATTTTAAAAGTGGAATAAGGGATGATAAGTGCTCGACAAATATGGATGGTGCTTGCAAAGGATATCAAATACTAACCGCTTGCAATATCTCCAATACACGGGATTCTTTCAACTTCCACGGGAGATCTTTAGCAAGAGCCTGCAAAATCTTCACTTTAGACCAAAGCAGGGAATACTAAATTACGGGGGTTAAGTAATCACTAACAGAAAAGTGGTGTGATTTGATTTATGGGTTACCTGTCTCATCTCTTCAAGACTAATAGCACCATTTTTGTCCACATCTATTGCATCAAATTGATCTTTTAGATCAGACAACTCACCTTCGTTAAGTGTGCTAGCCAATGCCTGCAAGATAACCAAGTAATCAGAAAATCAACATCAAACAAGTTCAGCGCCTTCTAGCCTGCAAAGCCTTGAACTGAATTAATGTGTCTTCTTACCCTCAATGCAAATTGTTTCAATCGACTATACTTCACAAACTGCCGCATGTTGTTTAGGACAGATATATCAATTGGAATCTCAGATGCCTCTCCTCCTTCTCTAACCCATGGATGTGCTGTAAATATCAGGAATCATCAGCACAACTAAACATTAGGATATATAGCTATGTTTAAAATGTGTTTTGAAAAGTAAATGAAAAAATTATACATTTAGAATAGGCTTAATAGCAGTTTTAGCCCCCTAACTTTCCCAAAGTTGCGATTTTGGCCCCCTAAGAAAAAAACCTACAAAACCGCCCCCTAAGTTTTGCATCAGTGGCAGTTTTGGCCCCCAAGGCCAATTTTGACTCGGTCGATCTACGCTGACGTGGCACCCTAAGTGAGGTGCCACGTGTTATTTTTTTTACCAAAAATTGGCCTTGGGGGGCCAAAACTGCTACAGTTGCAAAACTTAGGGGGCGGTTTTGTAGTTTTTTTTCTTAGGGGGCCAAAATCGCTACTTTGGGAAAGTTAGGGGGCGAAAACTGCTATTAAGCCTTTAAAATATGGTTTTGTTAAAGTCTGAGCTCTTTATTAGATTAAGAAAACTCTTAAGGAAAAATCATTTAGAATGATTCCCAAATCTGAAAGAACCAAAATTCTATTAAAAAAAAACTACTGCATTAATTATGCAAAGCAAACCACTCAAATCTGAATGAACCAAAATTCTATTAGAAGAAACTACGGCATTAATTATGTAAAGCAATTCAAGTGTGACTGAACAATTACATAAAGAATTGAGCTGCATGTAAGGATGCTTAGGCCTGTGTTAATTTCGAAAATGACTACCAAAGTACCCTTTATCTCCTTTTAGATAATCAGTTTTTCTACTTTCAAACATACTTTTTGAATGTTGCATACTTACAGCAACAGTTATGTGAAATCAATTTTGCCAAGTTATTCTTTGTCCTAGGTTCCTTAAATTTTTTCTATTTCTCCTCCTTTCTTTCCTTTTAAACTTTAATAATTCGCATACATATGATTCAGAAAACACTCATTGAAAATAAAAAATGTATAATCATTCGTTATTAAAAGTCATGTTGGTCTCAAGCAAGAAAGAAATAGCTAATGCAAGGTTTTAAAAAAGGTTGCATTATGAAAAGTCTAAACTGGGCAATTTTGCAATATCCCTAGTTCCCATCTTCACATCATTAAAACAAAATACTTCAATTTTTATGAAAAATAATTGAACACTTAAACTCAGAGTTTGAAATGAAATAGATTTTCATGTGCTTAAACTCTCTCTTCTTTTTTAAAAAGATAAGACTCTGTCTTACACTATATAATAATATACACAATTTGCAGTCTAGTTCGCCATTAAGTATTATTGAACACCCTAAATTTGAAGCAGCGATGAATGTAATTATTTTTAGGAAAGGAAACTAGATAATGTGATAAACAGCCTTCTCCTAATAAGAAATAAGTTGGAGGGAACATACATAGAGCCTGAGCAGCCGTTAATCTTGCCCGAGGATCTTTTACCAACAATTTCTTCACAAAATCTTTTGCAGCATTACTTATGGTTGGCCATGGTTTCCGCCGGAAATCAGGCTTGTTTCGTAAGACCTGCATATGATGTGATCACAAAATATTAATTCATGTCCTTTAAAGGAAACAAAGACTAATTCAGGTCCTTAAAAAAATAGATAGAAAATCCAACATAACAAACAGAAAATTCAGAATGCCATAAGAATTAAGTTACCTCCTTGAAGATACCATCTTCAGTCTTATCCCAAAATGGCCGTCTCCCACAAAGCAATATGTATGTAATCACGCCAATACTCCATACATCTGATTCAGGGCCGGACTTCCGTTTCAACACTTCTGGTGCGACATAGTAAGCACTTCCAACAATATCTTGAAACCTCTTTCCTGAAGATTCATTTCAAAGAGATAGAACTAGAACTCTTAAATAAAGATTGCAAGAACATGTCTAATACATAAGGGCATAAAAATGAAACAAATCAATCAAATGATTAACGTAAATAGTTTTCCTCACCAGGTTTTATGAAATCAGACAAACCAAAATCAGTGGCCTTCAAAGCTGAATCTTCTTTGTTTGATTTGAAAAGAAAATTCTGCATGCACAGATCAAATAAAAAAGAATTTAATATCTAGCAGCATAACTCCATATTACTTTAATATTCCAGTGAACTTGACCTCACCTCTGGCTTCATGTCGCGATGTACCAAACCGTGTAAATGACACTGAGCTGCAACCTTCAGCATCTGCCTTACAACCACGGCGGCATCTTTTTCAGTATAACGGCTGTCCTTTCTGTAAAAGAAGAGGTAGAAAAAGTAAGTTCCGAGTACAAGGAAAAAACACATTGCTGATCCTGGTTCCAAAACTTGTGGATTTGTCGACATCTGAATAGCCAACTAGAAAAGGAAAAAATCAATTACATCCAAAATCAAACAGAACTTACTTGTTTAGTATCCGGTCAAGTAGTTCTCCACCTTCGCATAACCTAATAAAGTAAATTGTCAAGCAGTTTACTTAATAGACGTATATATAATTTTGAACAGAACGACAGATATAATAAAGACAACAAAAATGATTTATAAATCAGCCACCAAAAGATAAATCCAGAATTTATTGCAGTTAAATACTGCTTGGAATCATATGAACACAATGAAACAACATAAAAATAAGGAAAATAGGGGGGAAAATTAACTTACTCCATAACTATGTACACATATAAATCATCATCAAAAGCGTTATAGAACTGAACCACATTTTCATGGCCTGTAAGTTCTTTCAATATCTTGACCTCTCTTTTTACATCCTCAACTGCTATAGGGAGAACCATCTGCCACAAAAGTCAATGATTGATTCATAAAACCTCTTGTGTGTAAACGAGGCAGAGCAACAACAACAAGAAATTACTAGAAAGAGCTCTAGTATATAAGAACTTAAAACTCAGATTACACATTCATTTAAAATCAAATAGCAGGCATTACATCACTAACCGGATCTGAAATTACTCAACCAATCTTTTACTTGAACTCACATTATTCTATCTAGCATTAATAAACACTATCATAACCATCCTCGAAGGATGCCACAACTGATGAACCCAATGGCGGGAGAAACTGGAAAAAAGAAAATGGAATAAAAAGAGAGGGGAGGGTCTTTGGTTTTAAATCGCGGCAAGCAACCACAAGTACGATTATGAAGGACTCCTTAACCGCATCGCGGCCATAATGGCATCTACATCGGTCACATTTATTCATAATTTCCCACAACGTCAAATAACGGAAAAGTTTTGGAGGTCTCCTTAGCCGCATCACGACAATAATTGCATCTGCCTCTACCACAGCTATTCATAATTTCCCACAACGTCAAACATTGCAAGACAGCCACAATTTAAAAACCATATTACAACCAAATGGCTTGATATACAAGTTACATAACAAGTCAAGCTTATTATACCCAGTTACAAATGACTTCAACCACCAGAAAATTGAGCAAAGTCTAGGTCAACACCAACCAAAAAAACATAGATGCAGTATGAAAATAATCAAACACCAACCATCACCCATTGCAAAAACACCCCTTTACAATTAACTTCACAAAACAATCAAACAAATGAAAATGAAATTCATCTATAACCTTATCTTATAATCCCAAAAATCCGAAAACATAACAAAAATTGATCAATCTCCATCACAAAAACAAAATCTCATGAATTCTCCCAAACCCATCAACCAAAAACAATCACAAAATCTAAATATTGATCTACATGTCAAAAAACACCATTTTTTTCTTCTTCTTCTGTGAATCGAAGCAACAAGAGCTGAATCTCAATGATAAAAATAACAATACCTTAGCTTTCTCGAGTCGCTTAACGGCGACACGATCTCCATTAGATTTATCAACACCAACATAAGTATAACCAAATTGTCCATGACCCAACAATTTCCCAAGAGAAAATCTCTTATCAAAATCTTTCTCATACCCAAAATCCGTTCTTTTTCCACAAGGAACATGTCTAGAACCAGTTTTGTCTTTTAACCTATGATGTTGATGATGATTCTTCTTGTGGGCTGTTTCATCTGACCCTCCTTTACGTTTCTGTGCCGTTTGTTTCTGCGCTGTCCCCGCCGTGGTTGCTGTTGATTCCGTCGTTGTTGACGGATTCCGTTTACGGTTATCATTGTTTGTGGTGTTGCTGTTAGAACCACTAACAACCTTTGTAGAAGAAAAACATATACCCATGATGTTTTGTTTGAAAATGATAATTAAGAAAATTTGAAAAAAATGATCATTGATTTAGAAATGAAGAAAGCGTGTGAGATGATTGAGATTGAGAAGAAGGAAGGAATGTGGCAGGAACGACGAAGAAGGGAAGAAGGAGAAGGTGGTGATGATGGTCAAAAGAGACTTTTTTCAACATTGAAATGAAGAGAGAGAAAATATGATTATGATTAAGAAAGTTGATTAAGAAATTAACAATGTTTTAGTTTAATTTATCATTGTAATTATAATGATGATTGTAACAACAAAAACTAAAACAGAAATGGGTTGCCAAAAATGATTTAATTAGTGTGTAATATGTGTTTCTTAATTTTCAAACTTAGTTGTCATATTCTCCTCATGTTGGTTTTAAGGTAATTACAAAAATGTTATACTAAGAAAGTTTGTTATTTTCCACCAAAAGAAAGAGAACAAAGACTAGTTTGTTATTTTGAGAACAACAAATATGACAGGTTAACAACTCTTATTTTCTAGCTATTAACTTCTTTTTTGACAAGGGTGAGTTAAAATAAGGTTTGATGACTGTCGTGGCATTATTCTCACAATTATTAATATGGTTAATATTGAAGTCTCTTGCGTTTTGAGTTAATTCGATTGTGTAGAGATGATATCATTTATTTTCTTTTTCAATGTTTCAAGAACGTAAATGTTTGATCTGTTCAACTTCATTTAAACATCTAATGATGTTTACTATTTTTTTCATCTAACTTATGAGTTGATGTTATCTTCGGTAACAAGTCATTGTCGCGACGCAATATTTTTGCTATGAACCATGTGTGGAGTTTGTGGAAACATCGTAACTTGCATATCTAAGAAAGAAAAGTTACTTCTTCGAACAAAATTTATCCCTATGCAACACTGATTTTTTAGGACTGGAATAGTGTTCAAAACTCTAAACATCAACCTTATAAGGCATACTAATTCAAGTATGTACAATGTGAATACAAGCTTGTATTATGAATGGAAATGATATATTTCAAGCTGTGATGTATTATGAAGAGATTTAATGAATCAAGTTGCTCATCAATGAAGAGTAGTTGGATTTATAGTTACTCCTTGAATATTTTTTTACCATTCTTCTTTATGTATTGGTCTTTTGATTATTAATGAAGAAAAAAACTGTTTGTTCTGTAAAAAGAAAATGGAAAATAGGTTTGATTTTGTTTTTGGGCAAAAGCAAAGATGAGATGATTAAGTTAAAACTTGTGGGATTTGTTTTCTTCCCTTTTTAAGTATAGTTACAATAATGAAGTTTGATCTTTGAGATTTACTTACCTTGTATGATTTGCAATACATTTTTTAATGTTATATTTGACTCAAAATATTCACAAATTAAATAAAATTACTTTGAATATTCTTTAGCATGAATTATTAAAAATAAAAAAAATCAATTTCTCTCATAGATAGATAGAGACTACCGGGCCCTAAACTTAGATATTAACCTTTTTACAAATTCTAAATTACGCTGTGATGGTGTGATCTAGCATTAAATACCGGCATATACCACTTCATTATTTTTATTGTGTTAAATTAAATATGATTTACACTACCAAAAATTAAATATGATTTAATGGATCCATACGCATTTGTCTATACATTAAATTAAATTTATCAATAGTCAATGGGTGGAACAAGTGGAGTCGACGACTGTTGTCTTAGTTGTCTTCTATCCATCCATAGCTTACCCAACACTCTCACTCGTTTGGCTGCCAGATAAATATTGTCAAATAACTTATCATCATATTTTTCAGAAAAAAACTTTTTTATTTACCTTACATTAATTCAATTAAATCCATTCATGTCTTCCTTCACCTCCTTCGAAAAATGAATTTTTGAATTCATAGAACAACTTATGTATTTGATCAATAATATAAACTGCATACATCAATTATTCAATCGATTTAAAATGTTATTTTTTATTTATAATAATAACTGAAAAGAGTATGATAATGTTTGTTATCTACCATAGTTTGAGGGACTCTAAAATAAAGGAATTCTTAGTAATGTTTTTTTAAATAAACAATCCTTAACAATGTTGTTATCATGTTTACATTAATATTTCAACAATTATTAATCTATTGTTATTTAATGAAATGTAGTAGACTATTGTAATAACTAGGAGATGCACAACAACAAAGAATAATAATAAAAATAGTGTGCATGAATGAGGTGGATAAACAAGTCCACAATAGCACACTAATAATAAAGTTTGAACCATTGGTGGATGGAGAAGATAAAACAAATCCAACTCTGCATACCCTATAATATAACCAGACATCAAACCACGTGGTCATGAATAATCATTTTCACATATTATTTTAATAAAAGATGAAAATAATGTGAATGTTTTTTAAGTCAAGCTCATGTGTTCACGGTCCGAGTCCGACCAGTCTGGTGCATGTTTGGTGAAAAGTAAACGTGATTTTTGAGGTATAATAAGTTGATTTTTTTTTTTAACCCAAAAAAGAAGGTATAAAATGATTTTGATATATTTTGGTATTATGTCTTGCTAACGAGTGCTCCCAACACTATTTAAGAATTTCAAATTAAAAAGCTATTATTTAGAAAGGTCAAATATTTTATTTCCAATGCATAGTTTAAAAAAATTGTCTAAGACAGTAGTTAGGATTTCCTTTTGGTATTTTATGGAGAGAAAAAATTACTTTTAAAATAAATTTTAATTCAAAAGTTACAAAAGTTGTTGTATGTAAATGTAATCTTAAGCCTAAAATTTGATGTTGAACTTTTATTTTTACTAATTCAATCTTTAACTTATTTGTATATGAGGATTCTTTTATAGTGATTTTTTACTTAGCTCATTCAAAATCAATTTTAGCTCCAATCACTATGGATAACCTATGTTCAACCTTTGGTAAAAGTACTATTCAATTTTGTGGTCTTACGCCTTTTCCAAAAATGTGGAAGGAAAGACTTCAAGCGATTTGGTTGATTTGCAGAGAGCGGAATGCTAGACATTTCAAGCATAAACAAGCAACCATGATGGACATTGTTGATAAGGTGAAAATCTGCTCTTGATGATAGTTGAAAGCAAAGTTTCCTCGTTTCAATTTTTTTAAAATCAATGGTAGTTTCATCCATTGGATTGTGGACGGTTTGTTGTAATTTTTTTCTTTTGCTTTGTGATTATCTGTTGGTTTTGTTTTGAGTTCTCTTAGTTGTGGTTTGGTTGGGATGATTTGTTTTAAGTACAAACCTTGACTTATATTGTTTGTATTCTTTTTCTCTTTTCTAGTTTTCTCTTACATAACAAGGTACTTGGATAGAGTCTTAATATTATTCATCTTTTACAACAACAAAAAAGCTCTAAATAAAATACCGGTTAATCAAACTTTATTTAAGTTCACTTTACCTTTCTGTTAAACTTTAAATTATCATACTCACTTTCTCTTAAAAACCGAATGATTATATATATATATATATCAAAACAAATTTTTACAACCAAATGCAAACCACTCATTTTGGTAACGAGTAAAACCCTCAATTCATAAAACACACACAAGACTTTCAATGATATTTGATCCATAAGTCCTAACTAACATTTGAAAATGCATGACACACCTTCATACACGACCAAGTTTGACAAATTGCCACAATCCAACAAATTACAGCCAGAAATAGACAAAAGCAAAAACGACAAAAAAAACTATTTTGAGAGCATATGCACACATTAAACACATCAATAAATTAAATCTCTAGGCAAGATTCTCATCCATAGGTTTATCTTCAAGTTTGGCATTAATCTCCAAATCTTGCAATTGCTTCTCTTTGGCTAGCTTCTTTAGCTTAGCTTTCTCAATATCATTACTCATCTTCCTTGTATACATCTCTGCAAATGTGATTGGTTCTTCTAGCAATGACTTCTCTCCTTCTCTAACCTTGAGAGGATACACAGTTGCATCTGGTGATGGGTTTTGGAATGTGGCTATTGATAAACGGTTATGGTTTGGGTTCACTACTGCTTGGTGATCTGCATTCTTGAATCTTCCATTGCTAAGAATCTACCTCACACATGTAACATGTTCAATTCAATCAATTTAGTATGGACTAAGAAGCAAAATTTCAGTCAAAGTATTCAAGACCTAAATATTTATTACACATATATCATGATATAGTAAATATTTTTTGGTTATACCAATTTTTTCATGACAGCGTAAAACTCTTTCATACATACATACATTCAATCAAATTACACTAAAGTATCACTTTTAAGTTTGTTTATAAAATATATCTACAAATATTTATATTGTACGATTTGATTGAAAGCTTGAGTAAAAAGTTTTACAATGTCGATGTATAAAATATATATTCTCTAATATTCTTATGTGAAATAGATAATTTAGAACAAAAGAACTCATCAATCCATACCCCAACAACCTTGCATTATTGAGAAATAGATTGTAAGGTAGGTTGGTTATAGATGCACAAGTGAGACAAGTCTTGCATTATGCGTAAGCTAGTTTTCACGATTGGATAAATAAATCTCACCATTAAATTAAAGAAAATATGATATGATTTTCTGATCTAATGGTAAAAATGGCACTTGAGCATGGTGCAAAACTTGTTTGTGCATGTTAGACGAAGCATGTAAGGTATATTTTCATACTATCGTAAAGATCATCTGATCAAGATTGGTTGATCTAAATTTAAACGAGTATTTTTTATATCTATGGAGTGTTAATCTCTGTCATAAAACATGGATGAGTAGATGACCAATACCATCTTTAAGATAATGTTTGGGAGTTTTTTTATCAAGTTAGTTAGTGGTTAACAATCAATTAATGGTTAAGTCATAAAAAATATCATATCTATATACTCACATGACCATGATCTCCAAGGTTAACAACAAAAGCATCCTCAATAGGCTGAATAGTAATCCATGTTTTACCATCATCCTTTGTAGCTTGAAGTCCACCAACTTGATCTTGAAGCAACAAGGTAATAGTACCTGGATCTGTGTGGCGTTTGTTTCCTAATGTGAGGTCAGGTTTGGGACATTTTGGGTAACAATTGACCACAATTTTTTGATCCATATCCACACATGCTTTTGTCAATGCATCCTTTTCTAAATCCATTGCCTCTGACAATACCTCTAATAGTTTACAACCTAAATTCATCAAGTTTTCACTGTATTCTTCTATTACCTTTTTCCACTCTTCTGGTTTGTCTGGCCACCTTGAATAATCTCTGTCTTTAATTGGATATGAAAAATATATTACCATTTCTCTCCAATCTTGCACTACTTCTCCCTGGATATGCAAATAAAAATCAACAATAATGAGCAGCATTTAATTTTTTTTCCTTCCTCTTATTGTGTTTTTTAATTATAAAAAATTAAAAATTATATAATTCACATGTTCACCTTTTAAAAAAAATATAGAATGTGACTCATTGGTCAATTTTCTAATTCATGATGTTTCACGTACAATTATTTCACAATGAAAGTTGTCACGTTGTTACTAAGAATGTGACTCACATTAACAACTTTTTTATGAATAATCTACAAGTATTTCTAGAATCATTCTTAAAATCCTTAAAGCATGTTATGACGAGTCCTTAAAATCTAACTCATATTAATATTTATAAAAAAAAAAACTAATAAAGCTCATGTAAAAACTGTTTCTGATCACAATTGAATCGTGATATCAATATTTGATTGAGCACAAATTCATTGCGATAAAAATTGTTTTGGAAGCATTCAATAAAATTATTTTATGCAGTCATGTAAGTGCAGCTCAATTGGTAGCTACCAAGGATAATATTGGCAGGAGCCGGGGTTCGAACCCCGGATTCCCCACTTCTCCACACTTTAAAAAGTGTGTGATCTAACCACTAGGCTATTGAACCAAAAAAAAAAAAAATAGTAGCTCTAACCACAACATTTTCATGTATTTAATTAGAGGTGAAATTTTATGCTTAGATGATATATTTTCCAGATAAATATATGTGTGATAGTAATGGATAAAACAAAATTAAAATTGTTAGTATTATTACTTGGAGGTGGCTGGAGACAACGAAACCACCCTTCTTGCCACCGGACATGTCGAAACGAAGCTTCTCTTCCGGTGGCAAAGCAAAGAATTCTCTGGAAAGATGTGTCATCTCCGATATGAGTTTGGTGTCAACACCATGATCAACAATTTGAAAAATACCCCATTCCTCGCAAGCCTCCACAATCTTCTTGCATATCTCTTCTCTACGTCCATTCACCTCGTTGATTCCAGCAATTGAAATTACTGGAATCTCGTTGCTGAATTGGTTGTAAGCAACTTTTGGACGTTCGTCTTCATCACGAATGAAACCCGACTCGAACGTGTTTTCCTCGGATAGAGAAGTGATGGTTTTTGCCTGTGCCATTAGTATATATATGTTGTTTAATTTGTTATGTTTGTTCCTCTTATTTATATTGTGGTTTTGTGTATAAATCGTAATATGATGATGGATTAATTGGTTAGGGAATAGAAGATAGCATGTATGTTGTGTTTTTTTGTAATAAGAGGATGAAAGTATGGAATGAATGAATGGATCATAAGATGATTAAAATCGCAATGCTGATTTGCTACCAACCATTTTACCACAAATCCAGTAACTATTTATAGATAGTGATATGTTTCCCATTTTGGGGCAAAGGCAAATATCAATGTAGATTTGTACTAAAACTAGAAAAAGTAAACTTTATCATTTTTCGCAATCTTTATTTTTTTGAGGTGAATATCTTTGTATTTATTAGTTTTAAAATGTAGAAAGTATTGAGTAATCTTAATTGTATAATATCACATTGTCATTGTTCATATAAAAAAAATCACATCATTTCGTCAAAAAAAAATAAAATCACATCATATTTGTCATCATGCTAACTTAAGATCATAAAAGATATTTAAGTCCTTTAAAATCAATTTAGGGTATTAAATGTTTGTGGAAAAACCTGAGGCTAGCGACTAATTTTTCTTTTGCTTTGTAGAGAGAGTGTAAGTGTAAGTTGGCCTAGGTTTGAATACAAGCTATGCCATTAAAATAATTTTAGGGCTATACATTAAAATAATTTTGATAGAACGTTATGATTTAAAACCTTCTAAATGCTGACCTATCAATTTTTTTCACACATATATGTAACTAATAAATTTTTATGCTACTATCTCTCTTTTTAAAAGATCTAATTTCAATTGCTTTAGATGTACAAAGAACAACAAGACCCAAAAAAAAATCTTTAGGCACCTAGCAATCGCTCACAAGCACCTCAAATATCCGAAAATATCCCCGACAGTAGTTAACTACCGTTCACTACTGACGAGAGTTAAATTCGTTCAATGTAGGAATCATGGTTGGTAACTCCCGTTCAGTGGCAAATGATAGTTAATTATCGGCATAGGTATTTTCGACAATTTGAGTTGTTTGTGAGCAATTGTTAGGCGTCTAACGAGCAATCCCCACGAGACCGTAGGCATGCACTATGGCCCATTTTCTCGAAACCAGTGATGGGCCAAATAGCCCAAAGAAAAGACCCAATTCAAAACAAACGGCTCCTTCCATATTGGGAAACGCGCATTCACCAACGGTTACATTCATTCTATAAACTCTATATATATGCTTTCACTCTCTTCACTATTTTTCATTATTCTCTATTCAATCTTTTTTCTCTCTGCAAAATTCATACAAAGCTTTCTACTTTTCTGTATATCTTGATCTTTAATCTGTTTTCAATGGAAACCCCATCATCCACAACAACTCTCACCAACACCATTCCACTTTCAAGTCAGTAAAAAAAAAATCTCTCTTTTCATGCAAAATTATATTTTTATGGTTTAATTCCACTTTTAGTCCTATAAACATCTTGAAAGAAATTCTGGGTCGTTTTAATATTCTTGAATTAATAACATTTATGAATTCTTGTTTTTGTTTTTTGCAGGAAAATTTGAAGATTCTGTGTCAAAATCAAAGGGTCAACAAAATCAAGATCGATGTGCATTGATGGACGTGACAAATGATTCACCAATTGTGGGTCTTGCTGGTGGAAATCTCGAGACACCGTCTGCGAAACAAAGAGGTAGCCGTGTGAAGAACACACCAGGATCTGGTGAAGCCTTGCTGAGGGGTCAAGTGAAGACCCTTATGCAGATGGTTGAAGAAGAGGCTTCTCCTCAAATTCAGAGTCTTTCTGGTAGTGTCAATAACAATGCTTCTGTTGTTCAACAACAATCAATTTCTCAGGTTCTTTTTTTATCCCTTACCAAAGAAAAATGCATGAAATACACTCTTTCTTTGCTTTCTTGTTTTGATATTTACTTTTAATTTTATTGTTAGTCTTTTTAATTAGTTTGGTCCCATTTTATTGAAACTCACATGTTCTTTGTCACCAGTAGTTGAAATCATTATGTTATTTATATTTTTCTTAAATAAAGTTTTAGGTGTATAAAGATTCATATTTTTAGAATTGATATTATAATTAGTCATTTTTTGTATAACTAAAATTTTATCATAGAACTCTTTATTTCTTTTGAGAAGTTTCAACTTCTTTTGAAAAAAAATGGAGATTTTGCCGAGATCTATAAAGTTTGATTCATCCTCACTTTATGGACTATTTTTGTAGGATTGAATTCAATTTATAAAACTAGTCAAATATAAAGTGTCTTGGTGGCATTCGTATAAATTATTAACCTTGAGACATAATTTTGATGGCAGGTGGTGAAAATGGACCAAGATAGCTGTGAATATGAAAAGTGTGAGATAACAAAGTCCCTTGATTTCTCAGAAAAATCTCAAGTATCAGAAGATTGCACCTCTGAGCTGACAGAAGAGAGTGTGGTTGGTAGTTGTAGCATAGATGAAGATGCTTCTATCTGGTCAATGCAAGTCAACTCATGCAACAATGATGAAGATGATGTGGAGGAAGAAATAGCTAAGGAAGATGAAGAAGAAGACTACTATGATGCTGAAAAAGAAGAAGATTATGAAGGGCTTGATGAACTGTGTGAAGGGCTAAACAACATTAGAGTGAATGAAAAGGTGGTTCCATCATTTGCTGGAAAACACACAAGGTTTGTTTACAACAGTGATGATGAACTTGTGAATGAAGAGGAGGATGAAAGTGTCAATGATGATTCACCTAATGTGATGCATTTGAAGGGATTACCAACACCAAAAGGGAAACATCTTCGTTTTTCTGAGGAGGAAGAAGAGGGAAAATCTGCTAAGTAGTGATTGTCATAAGAAAAAGTTCTGCAAAGTGATTCATGGATGATGAATGATTTTTTTACTCTTTTTTTGCATTGTTTTCTTTCTTTTGTTGAAGACTAATGAGAGACCACAATTCCTGTGGTCTTCAAATGTTCCAATTCCAAATACTTAATAAAAATGTTCCAATTAAGTTTTAGATTTGTTTCAATTTTTGCTAGCATTGTGGTCTGTGTGATTTGTTCCAATTAAAGTTTTAGATTTGTTGAAAACTTGCTCGCATGGTGTGATACATGATTTTGGATCATTTTAGTCCAAGGAAAATTTATGTACCCATTCTACACCAATAGAGAGATAGAAATAAAGAAAATGACATCATAGATGTGATAAGTTTTTTTTTTTTTT
>Ga0228710_1001169_pt1 | contig 38366 bp, 31 predicted proteins | sample MedpolnodulmetaG_FD_177995 | JGI IMG/M metagenome (GOLD analysis project Ga0228710, IMG submission 177995) | Root nodule microbial communities from Medicago polymorpha collected in Santa Monica, California, United States - pink nodules | ecosystem: Host-associated > Plants > Roots > Nodule...
GGTCTGAAAATTCTGTTAACGGATAAAAATGGTGATTGCATTTATACGACTTCAGTTGTAGTATATAAAGAAATCTTCCGAAATGTATATCAAAGAGACATTTTTTACTATGATATCCTTCGTTTGAGTATTATATGTTATATATAATATTGCATTCAAGTAATTTTTATGATGACACTCATCCCAATAGAATGTCGAATAAGTAATCAGAAAGAGGGAAACAAATGTTAAACACACCTAAATTTCAACTTCATGTTATATATGGATTCCTCATCGAAGAAAATATTGAGACTTCTTCTTGATCCTGATCAGTAATTCCAATCATATTAATTCACCTCACCAAGATCAAACATTGAAATATGTTAAGGAATAAAAAAATGGAAAGCCCAAAAGATTATATAGAAAGCCTTAAAACAATAAAAATATCAATACTATATAAAAAATAAAAATATATTTTTCAAAAACTAGAGAAGATCCCGTTCTTCCCGAACAAACATAAAATTCAATCAAATTTTAATGGTGCACAAAATTAAATAACAAATACACATATACCTCTTAGAATATACACCCATAGTAAATATGAAAAATCCCAATAACTAACTAAATGGCATTGAAGAGAGACTAAAACAAACAACATTGTCTTCTTCAACATCATAATGATAGTATTGAGAGATTCCTCATATATATTTGAGTTTTGCAAAACTAAATATGCATATAAGGGAAACTTCATAACTATACCAATGTATGGACAACACTCCATATCCCATCTCATTCCTCATTTTCTTGTAAGCGTATATCCACCATGTCAAAACTAAATTGGATTAAAAATCTGAAACAACAGCAATGACATAGCCAAAGAGGAATAAAAGAAGAGATTGGGAAAATAGATAAATAAGACTTAATAAATAATAAAATTTTGTTGTAATTTCTAAAAAATAAATTATTGAAGTTATGTAGGAGGGTTTCCATGGTATTTTTTTTATTTTAGTACAATTTTAGTAATTTTTCTGTTTTTGTTTCAGTTTGTTATTTTTGGCCCATTAGGGTTTTGTTATTTCCTATTTAAGCTTAACAGTTGTAGCCAAAGAGGCAATTTTTAGTCATTCAATAATATTTTAGAGAGTTTTTCTCAATTTCTGGTGGATATCGGAATCCTATTTTACAAGTTTGTCGCTAGCAAACTTGTTTATTTTCAATATAGGTTTAGTGCTTGCTAACCTACGTTTCCGACTGCGTCAGTTGGTATCAAAGCCGGCTTCTCATGTTCTTTTCCTAACGTGATCAGCCATGTGAGATCAAAGGGTGACGAAAATCGTGGATTTAACTGCAGTCATCAAAGCTCTGTCAGATCAGATGGCGACGGCGACGTTCACAGCAACAACAGTGGCGTTGACAACTAAGGTGGACGACATCGCCAATAACAACAATAGAAACAGTGACAACAACAAAAACAACAACAATCACAACAACATGGGAGGAGGACCAATTTCGGTTATTAGGGTCGTAATAACAACAACCCAACTACTGATGATTTGAGTTCTAATGATGAGGAACTCGGGATTGAAGATGGAAGTGAACGTGGGAATCACAATGATTACCGAATAAAGTCTGATATTCCATTGTTTTAACGATGGGAGTAGAAGAATTTATGGATTGGCAGATTGATGTTGACAGATTTTTGGACATCATGGACGTCCCGCAAAGCCCGGAAAGCAAGCAGGTTAAGATGGTTGCGATCACACTAAAAAGTACCGCAACTTTTTGGTGGGATATACTAGTTGTTCAGAGACAGAGGCAAGGAAAAAACCATATTTGAACTTGGAGAAGGATGAAACAGTTGATTCTTGGAGGATTTAACTCTCGCAGTAGGCTGTCTCTCTCGCTGCTTGTTTCAATTGAAAATTTGGAGAGGAAACAGCTCTTGTCGCCGCGGATGTATCAAACACCGGTGAAGGGTGGTCATGATGAGGATATGAAGAAGCGGTTAAGTAAGGATCTTGGAGATGATGGGAAATTATCACATGATTCTGATATGGAAAAGAAGAAGTCTACAATTGACAATGAAAAGATCAAACTTCCTCTTATGGAAGGAATTGATGTATTAGTAGCAAATAAAGAGAGTTCGACAATAAATGCCCAACCTGATGTATTTGGTACTGGGCAACCTCGGCCTTTTCCACCAGTTGCTTCAAAATTAGTAAAGAAGTTACATCTCAGTGCAGTTACATCAATAATAGATGGCTTGAAGAAATTGTACGTGGAGCAATTAAAACCATTGGAAGTCACTTATCGATTCAATGATTTTGTATCCCTGCCACTGAAATCACCGGATCTTCAATCGCAACCTCCGGTGCCGAAGAAACCACCGGATCGACATGTTGCTACAAGTATCGACCAACCATCTGATTATGTTATTTTACAAAAATTATCACCACTCATGGGTTGGTCATCTAGTACCACGGTAAACACCTCTTTTGTTCATTTATCATTCAATACCTTATTGAGATCCCTTTCTTCATGTGCCTCAACATATAAGATTTTCTTTGGCACCAAATTGATCACTGTATTGTGGAAAATCACAAACATAGTGGCTAAATTAACTATCTGTCTATTTTTTTCTTTTATTGGTTGGGTGTATTTGTATTGATGTGATCCCGCTTTTGTCATGGTGAATTCCATGGTTCTTGGAACTAGGAAATCGTATGCATATGAGAAAATAGATGTATATATATTAGGGATTAATAAGTTTTTCATCCCTATAAATATAGTGAATTTTGATTTTAGTCCCTAAAAAATTAAACTGAATGTTTTCATCCTCACAAATTTTTTTATTTTGTTTTTGGTCCCTAATGAATATAATTTTGATATGTTTTTGAATTTTTTGAACACAATAAGAATATATAAAGGTTGAACATAATAAACGAACATAATATAGATACAATTTGAACATAAAAGAGTTATAATCTTGATATTTACATGAACATAAATTGGGCTTTAAGGACAAAAAACAAAATATATTTTTTTATGAGGATGAAAACATTCAGTTTAATTTTTTAGGGACGAAAATCAAAATTCGTTATATTTATAAGGACGAAAAACTTATTTAACCCTATATATTATTGGTGACTTCACGAAGACAGTAATTGATATTGAAATCGGTAGATATATTACAACCAAAGGGTTGCACAACATCATGGACAATAGCTTTATCCAAGACCCTACAAAAAGAATTTCCCTAGTTTCCCATTTTGGAGTTCCACAAATCCTACTTATAGAATCGGTGTCGAAACCGCTTAGTTCAATTGATATACATCTTGCTAATGCGTTGGGATTATGTGGCTGAACTACTATGCTTCATAAAATTGCAGTAGTACTTCCAACCTACCTTGCAAAGGTTGCAAGCTCACCACATGCTTCATCAGTTTATGTAAATCCAAATGTTGTGGTAGCATGCGTTGATGATCAACCAATTTCCAAGAAGATGTGTGGCAGATTAAATTCGAGGCTAAAATGATGGATCTAGAAAGTATTCAACATGCTACTACATTTCTTCAATGGCATAAAGGCAACTGCTATAATTTTAAAATCAAACCATCTTTGCATTTCACTCAATGGGATTCAGGAGGGTGGTCTCTTGTTCATTGGAGGAGTCAACATGCATGGGAAGTTCTTTATCAAAATGAAAACTCGGGGTCGAGTTCTTCAGAGGTGAAGGAGACTGATGTAGGAGGGTTTCCATATCATTTCATTAGTATTTTATTATTTCAGCCTAATTTTATTATTTGTTTGTTTTGTTTTCAGTTTGTTATTTTCAGCCCATTAAGGTTTTGTCATTTTCCTATTTAAGCTTAACAGTTGTAGCTTAAGAGGCAACTTTCGCTTTCGACTGCGTCAGTTGGTATCAGAGCAGGTTTCTTTTGTTCTTTTCCTAACGTGATCAGCCATGAGAGATCAACCGGTGACGAAAATCGCGGCTTTAACCGTGACCATCAAAGCTTTGTTAGATCAAATGGCGGTGTTGACAGCTATGGTTGACGACGACGACAACAACAACAACAACAACAATCCGAACAAGGGAGGGGGAGAAATTTCTGTGATTAGGGTTCGTAATAAAAACCATACAATTGATACGTACAGAAAATCAGAATATACTCGTGAATCTGATTTGGAATATTGTGAGCGTAGATATTACAAAAAGTTGAAGGATGATTACTACAAGTTTAAAATCTCTGATTCGATATATTGTTGTTTGTTTTGTTACAACAAAGATTACTCCTTGACCGACCAATTGAGACATGCTTCCAGAATGGCAGGTAACTCGTGTAAGACGATTAAAGATATTGCTAAATATTATGTTTTGATAATGTATATTCAAAGATATCTTAATGTTAAAGACGACAAAAATCAGCCACCTATGTTAATATTGCTAGTGATAAGCCACCTGGTGTCAGTATTGCTAGCGGTAAGTCAATTAATTTGAGTGTCACTAATAAGAAGTCGCTTGGTATGAATGTAATTAAGGGTTAGTTACCTAACATGAATGTCTTTGATAGTTTTGTTGCCACAATGGAAGAATACATTAAAGAACCAGTGGAAGGACATTTTGTCACTGATGAATATGTCCATGTGAAGAATTTAATTGTGACAGCAGTTCCTCCTTCAATGGATTTCAATGGCAGAACCACATATCTATTTGACGCAGAAACAAAGAAGAGTATTGACGCATCAAAATCATTCAATCATCCCAAATTTTCTTTTAAATGCAATGCTCACATTAATGTGAAACGTGCAGAACGAGCAAGAGTAACTATAACCAAAATTCCAATACTAGCATAGGAAGATGAAAAGAAGACTTGTTTTCTATATGACAGAGTACGTTTGGTGGAATTATTGGATGATTATAAACTGACCAAATCAACAGAGGTGAGAATGATATTTACCATGGGACTCCTATTTACATCTCAACATGGTGGTTAGATACTCTTTGAACCTAATGATGGGAATTTATACTTCATGATGGGAGATGGAGGAGGTTCATGTGATCCATACAATTTTTCCGAAAACAAGAAGTCATTGCTTAGAAAGGTTATGAGGCTTGATGCAACCTTCCAAGTGCATCATTAGTTAGTAAACTTGGACTTTGGTGTAGCTACTCCGTTCCTAAGGATAATCCATTCAGTGAAGATAAAGATTTGAAGCCTGAAATATGAGCCTTAGGATTAAGAAATCCTTGACGATGTAGTTACAGTTGCTCACAAGAAAAGGCATCAACAACTACCATTCATCTTTCTCCATCTCATGCAAGCCATTTGACTTATATGAAGAAGCATTTGGAGAAAGAATGCATTATCGCGACGGATAAAGGCAACTGCTATATTTTTCAAACCAAACCTTTTTTGTATTTTACTCAATGGGATCCGGGTGTGTGTTCTCCTATTCATCGGAAGAGTCAACATACATGGAAGCTCTTTTATCAGAATAAGAACTCGGGGTTGAGTTCCTTAGAGGTGGAGGAGACTGATGTAGGAGGGTTTCCATAGTATTTTCTCTAGTATTTTTATTTTAGCCCAATTTTAGTAATTTTCTGTTTTTGTTTCAGTTTGTTATTTTCGGCCATTAGAGTTTCGTCATTTCCCAATTTAAGCTTAACAGTTGTAGTCTAAGAGATATCTTTTATTCATTCAATAATATTTTAGAAAGTTTTCTCAATTTCTGGTGGATTCCGGAATCCTATTTTCACAAGTTTGTCCCTATCAAACTTGTTTCTTTTTAATCTAGATTTAGCGCTTGTTAGCCTACACTTCCGACTATATCATAAGTGGTTAGAGAGAAAAGAAAGTTCATGAGTGGGAGTAAATGTGTACGAAAGTATTTATATACTACCCAAGTTAGAGGTGCTTTTAAAAAACCCATCACTTTTGGTAAAAAAAAGGAAGAGCTCGCTTGCCCTTTCTCTTGAGGCACACAATGTAGTCAATGAATGATTTTGAGTAATAAATACACATCTTCAGACAATCAGTAGGTGGTCATGTCTGGTTGGATGTTGTTGGAGTTGAAAAATTATAGCCTAGTACTAATATGAGGTAAGTTGAAGTAGGTGCATCGAGACGCACCATGCACATGTTACAAAGAGTTACTAAAGCCAAGGGTATAATGTTAAGTACTCCATCCCTCCTTCCTTGTATGTAAGCACCCATTGTATTTTTCATATTTCTTAAGAAAAGTTGTTAGTGTAATTAATGTGTCTATTTTTTGTGTTAATATTACCAAATTGTCCTTTGTTTGTATGTGTATTAAATTTGGCTTTTCATATTTCAAGACAAGTTAGTAGTATTAATTAGGAGTATGTTTAGAGAAAAAAATAATAAATGCAACTAGTAATTTAAAGGGGGTTTATATTTAGAGACAAATTTTTAGTCAAAAGGGTACTTAGATATAAGGACGGATGAAGTAGACTAAAGCTCATGCTTTGGAATTGATAGCATAGAGCCGTGTTATGCATTTATGTCTAATGATACTTCATCCGTTTTTGTATGTAAGCACCCATTGCATTTTTCATATTTCTTAAAAAAAATTGTTAATGTAATTAATGTGTCTATTTAGTGTGTTAATATTACCAAATTGTCATTTGTTTGTATGTGCATAATTAGGGGTATGTTTTGAGAAAAAATAATAAATGCATCTAGTAATTTAAATTAAAAAAGGTTTATATTTAGAAATAAATTTTTAGTCAAAAGGGTGCATAGATATAGATATAGAGATAGGGAATATTAAATATTGTATTACTTCCATGTGTGGCAATGTAGTTTTGGCAGACAAATTTTTGAAGTAGTAGAATGGTGGGATTATTAAAGGCTTAACTATAGGTTATTTTAGTAATTTTGTTTATTAGGGTTAGGTAAAAAGGTTGTTTGACCATACAAAATTTAAGAATAAGAGAAGAGATCAATCATCCCACTATGACGTTAGCCCGCATACTTGACACAAGTATCTATACAAGTTTTTATATACAACCCTCCGACTATCACGTTTAATACTATATAATTCATTATGATTCTAGGAGAAAACATAATCAATCATCTTTTTAAAGGATTGGATTACATTAAACACAAAGAATTAAAAACAAGAACATTACGTTTTACCAATAAATAGTGTGCAAGTTGCATGTTTTACCAAAATCACTCAATGTGCAAGTTGTGTATGTTTTAAAATAGTGGCCCCTACAGAATCACTCAATAAAATAGTGTGTAAGTTGTATATGTTTTATCAAAACCTAATACCTAGCAGTGTTGTTTTGTTTCTTTGTCCTGCGTCTTTGTCTTTGTCCTGCATGTTTTATCATTAGGGTTTTTCTTATTCATCTGTACTTTGCTGGTGTGGTAGTAACCAATAACTCAACAGGCAAAGGTATGATCTTTTTCAATTTCGCTTTCGACAATTTTCTTTAACCTGGGCGTTCTTCAATATATTTAAGATCAGATCGATCGAAGTGGTGTCTGAGTCAGTGTTGTGTCTGATCAATGTTGGTGTACATTTGATCGCTTATATTTTCTTAAATTATTAGGGGTTTCTACGAGTAGTGTCGTGTCTGAAGTCCATGTTATTGTCATTGCTTCATCTATAGAGTAGTATTTAAATTTTTATAATATTTGAGTTGATTAATGTAGGTCCATCAAATAATATGGAGGAAGCTCTGATGGAAATAGATGACTGTTATCAGGAGCAGATCAGACCTGATACTCTTCCATTTGCTAGATGGTTAGTTTTTTAAACCTAAACCCTTTTCATTGTAATGTTGTTTGCTTGGATTGATGAGTTTTTTTTTTTTTGTGTAGCTATCAACTTGAAGCATTGGATAAAGCGATTCGCGAAAATACTATAGTGTACTTGGAGACTGGTTGTGGAAAGACTTTGATAGCCATCATGCTTCTTCGAAGCTACGCTTATCACCTCCGAAAGCCTTCTCCTTACATTGCTGTTTTTTTGGTTCCCAAAGTTGTTTTGGTTTCTCAAGTATTATGCTGCCACTTTCATCTCTTTTACAATAACTTTGCGAATTTTAGATACATTATCTGATGAATGATTTCTATGTGATGATTGAGGATTCACTGTGCTTGTTGTTTATTTACTTGTGTATTCTAGCAAGCCCAGGCTTTGAGAAATCACACTGATTTGAAAGTTGGAACGTATTGGGGAGACATGGGTGTTGACTACTGGGATGGAGCTATATGGAAAGAACAAATGGAGCAACATGAGGTGAGAGTCTTTGCATTTCAATGGCCGCTAGAATACGTCATTGTTATTTTATATCAATTTTAATCTGGTTTGCATCACAATAATCTATCTGTTTGAGTCATATATGAAATATTCTTCTAAACTTTATTCGTTTGTACTATGCAAATTCTAATGAAACAAGAAATAGACAACTTTTTCTTATTAATTTTGCTTATGTCAATGAAATCTTATCTTACATTAAACAAACATATAGCTAATTAACCGACTAATTAATATTGCTCTTTCTGGAATTCATTCCTTTCATGTTGTCTTGCTCTTGTATTTGTTGGAATGCTTGTAGTCTACTCATAGATGGTTTTTGTGGCTTCAATTCAATCTCTATGTACATTTTTTTTTTAAACGGCTAAAATATATTAACGGTGCAAACCAAAGAACAAGACGGGCTAGGCGCGCAAAAAACAAGACATCCATTTTCTGTTTTTCTAATATTCAATTGACTAGAATATTCTGAATATACATTTGTCTTAGTATGATGTTTCTGAAAGTTATCTTTAACTGATTGGCAATCACTGCTGGTAATGCTTTTGAATGTACCAGGTGCTTGTTATGACTCCTGCAATATTGCTTTCTTGCTTGAGGCATAGCTTTATCAAACTGAAAATGATAAAGGTTTTAATAATGGATGAATGCCATCATGCTTCTGGTAGACACCCATATGCTTGTATCATGACCGTAAGTGTGTGTTATTAAGTTATATACTCTTTACTTGCTTTTCTTGTAACTTCTTTGTATATTTTGGTCGTAATATGTTAGTATACACTTATTTCCATTGACTAAGTAATAAGATTGAAGTGGTGGTTACTTTTGTCTGATTGTGGGCAGGAATTTTATCACCATCAACTAAGATCTGGTATCACCGAGCTTCCTCGAATTTTTGGGATGACTGCATCCCCAATTAAGTCGAAAGGTATACAAGCCTATAGAAATTTTCTATTCATTTATTTGCTGTTAGTTTTTTCCTGCTTATTTATCAGTGTCAGTTATTCTCTCGTGTTCTATTTCATTTATCTTCACTTTTATTTTTTGATACAGCGGCAAATTCTAAGTCGACCTTGTCGAAAAATATTCGGGAACTAATGATTTTAATGAATTCAAAGGTTGTTTTCACTTTCATTCTCTTCATGTACATTTTTTCTTACTTTATTCTTTATACGTGTTTATTGTGTTCAGTGGTAATACTTTATCCCCTTATCTTCTCAGTGAATATTACCGTGAGAAAATAAATTAGAGTCCAGGATAAGTCTCAACTGTTAAGGAATATGCTAGCATAAGTGACAACTTTAGTTGTTATTTTTGAGTCTTTTGAAAATACTTTGAAAAGGCTGTTAGAAAAATTTATTCGCTCGCGAATATTACTCTTTTGTTTTGAAGTGCAACTCAACATTACTGTTTAGTCTTGTTATGTTTTATTTCTCTGATATTTTGTTTTTTAAATTGAAGGTTTATACATGTGTGAGTGATGTTGTCATCTCCAAATTCATACCAACATCAACACCAAAATTCCAGGTTTACAATGAAAATGTAATTTCATATGCGCTATTTGCAGAATTAGCCGATAAACTCGGCAGTTTAAAACAACAGGTGTGTACATATAAGCAAATGATTGTTCACATAATCACATTGATATTAGACTAAAGTTTCTTTACATGTTTTGTCATCCTTTCTCACATTTTATTACTGATTCCAAACTATATTAGTGCGTGTTTTTGTCCAATCATAGTTGATTATTAACTTGAAATGGCTCTAATTTGTTCTTCAGCACGAGCTTTACGTCACAAATTCAAATTTCATAAAGTCAACTGTTGACTCTGCACACAAGAAAATAGCAAGGATTTATACTCACTCAATTTTTTGCTTGGAAGAGCTTGGTGTTTGGTTGGCTTTGAAGGTTCTTGCCCTTCTGCTGCTGTGTTGGTTTTACTCTATTTTACGTTCATGTTTGCATAATTGACATCGACTGTGTTTTACATGATAGGCCGCAGAGTCTTTATCATCCATTGAAATTGAAACTTTATTATGGGGTAACTCAGGTGATCAAATTGTGAAAGATTTTTGCTCGTCCGCTATTCTGACACTGCAAAGTTACATACCATCTGGTAGTGATTCTACAATCTTGAGAAAATACATGATATTTCAATTTAATCTTTTGTTTGCATTCTTTTATTAATTCTAGAAAGTGTCTTCTTAATCAGATCCTCAGTGGACTATTGGTGACAATATGAATTCCGATATGGAAAGGGGGCTATTGACCTCCAAAGTTTGTTGTCTTATGGACTGTCTACTTGAGTACAGGTTATCATAAATAGGTTCTTTCAAATATATTTTATATCATTTATCATAAATAGATCTTGCAGTAATGTTTTTATCTTTTCCATGCTCACTGAAAAAAAGTTGTTAAAACTAGCTGCTCAATAGTTTTTGTTTTTATCTCATTTTGATTATTACTATTATTATTAAATTTATTTTAGTTGATATACTGTGCTTACTGCATACTACAATTACAGGAGTTTTACTGAAATGAGATGCATAGTTTTTGTGGAAAGGGTCATTACAGCTATTGTCCTTGAGGTTCTTTTGAACACTTTGCTTCCGAAATACAATAGCTGGACGGCTAAATTCATTGCAGGAAACAGTAGTAAATTACAAAACCAATCAAGGAAAAATCAAAATCAAATTGTGGAAGATTTCCGTATGGGATTGGTATGCTACTTTCTTATATAATCCACTGTATTGTAATAAGCAAATGCAGCTACTTATTAAGGAAACATTTTAATCTATAGGTCAACGTCATTGTTGCGACATCAATTCTTGAGGAGGGTTTAGATGTTCAAAGTTGCAATTTGGTTATTAGATTTGACCCATCTCCCACCGTGTGCAGTTTTGTACAGTCCCGTGGCCGTGCCAGAATGCAAAATTCAGATTATATATTGATGGTTAAGAGGTAATTATTGTGATTTCAATTTACTAGAGTAGCACTTGGACAAGTTCTATTTAGCCTGCTGCAAGAGACAAAGTTATAATATCAAATCTATATGTTTTGAGGTAAGCTTACCTAAAACTTCCATATTTTGTTCCAAAATTACAGTGGGGATTCCGTTACACGTTCTCGATTAGAGAAATACCTTGATGGTGTGGAAATGATGAGGAAGGAGTCCTTGCATCATTCTTCCCTTCCATGTGAAAGTCTTGAAAGTGATCAATTTAATGAGCAAGCTTACCGTGTTGCAAGCACTGAAGCTGTTGTCAATCTTAGTTCTAGCATTACTTTGATATACTTGTACTGCTCACGACTCCCGGCAGATGGGTTCGTTTATTGCTACCCTTATTCCATTTTTTTCTCCGTTTAACGAACCTTAAGATCTGTTTTCTTTTGCATTAATCTGATCCTTTTAATTTTTTTTTATCTCGTTCATCATTCATCCCATTTTGTCTAAACTCCCAGGTACTTTAAACCGACTCCAAGGTGGGACAAACAGACTGGAACGTTGTATCTTCCTAAGAGTTGTCCTCTACAAGCTATTAATGTACAAGGTGACTCAAAGTTCTTAAAAAATATTGCATGTCTTGAAGCATGCAAACGACTTCATATGATTGGAGCTTTGACAGATAATCTTGTTCCTTCTATAGTCGTTGAAGAAGCAGAGGTGGAGGACTTTGGTAACTTCATGCCTTCTATTCATTTTTCATGTTATTATTATTGCCTTTAAATTTTTAATATTATGTGAACGTAAGTTTCTATTTAACCATATACTAATTCTATGAATGGCATCGACATCAAACAAAATCTTATAGGGAATGAACCATATGATGAGGATCAACCAAGTTATATACCTCTTGAATTGGTGAATCGTATGCCAAACAATAGTAACACAATATACTATTGTTATTTAATAGAGCTAAAACAAAATTTTAGCTATGATATCACTGTGCAAGACATTTTTCTGGCAACTAGAGTCAAGCTTGATCTAGAAACTGAATGCATGCAATTTGACATGTGTTTCGATAGAGGTAGCTTGTCTGTAAACTTGAGATACAAAGGATCCATTAATCTCTCGCCGGATCAGGTATCTCTCTATTACTCCTTTAATTGTTTTTTTAAATTGCATCTGACATATTCGCAAGTGTTGGAAAAAGTCAAAACAATTATGGTTTGTTTTCATTTTCCAGGTTCTTTTGTGTAAAAGATTCCAAGTTAATGTCCTTGGAATTCTTATGAACCATAAAATGGATATGGAAACTGTTTCTGACAAATTCTGTTTGGAAGATGATCTTGAGTTTGATTATCTTCTTCTGCCATCTATTGCTATAGAGGAAACACCATCTGTTGATTGGATAACTATTAATTCCATAAATCCATCTATAGTTAAGTGTCTGCATCATGAAGCAAATATAAGGACTGAAAAGGGTTTTGTTTGCCCTTGCATATTGCGAAATGCTTTGATTTGTACTCCTCATAATGGCCGTACCTACATCACCACTGGTATAATGGAATTGGATGGAAATTCACCTCTGGAAGTAGGGGATGGTGAAGTTACTACATATAAGAAGTACTTTGGACAAAAGTAAGTAATTTTCTGTGGTAGTTGTTCAGTGTCAAGTTAATCTATCAACTCTGGTGCCTTATATATTATGCGGTTAATTTATCTATTTTAGGGCATTATTCTAATTTATCCTTTTCTGAGTTTCAGACATGGCATTCAATTGTGTTTTGAGCATCAACACCTACTTAAGGCAAGACACGTTTTTCCAGTAAAAAATTATTGTCACGGATATAGGCAATCGAAGGACAGAGGTTTGAACTTTAAATTGTACCATACAAACATTTGGTGTTCATAAAAGCACGGAAGATAGTGTTTCTTCAATTACTGCTGTCAAACACTAATAGTGTGTAATCTGATATTAATGCTGTGTTTTTCTTTTTCAGATGTGAGCAAGACCTTTGTTGAGTTACCTCCTGAACTTTGCTCTATAATCATGTCACCAATATCAATCAGAACTCTTTATGCATTTTCATTTATTCCATCGATCATGCATAGACTTGAGTCATTGCTTGTAGCTCTGAACTTTAAAAAGATGCATTTGAATCATTGCCCGCAGAACGGTATTCAAACATTCAAGGTGGGATAGTTTTTCTTCTTTCTAGAATTAAGAATTCTGTATCTATTGGATTTTTTTCCTTAATAGGTAATAAGTTTAGAAAAACAGTTTCGTATCTGAATTTTAATGATATTTGCACTGATAGTATCTGCATTTTGCATTTTAGGTCTTGGATGCAATGACCACAAAGTCATGCAAGGAGAACTTTCATTATGAGTCTCTGGAGACTCTAGGAGATTCCTTTCTAAAATACGCTGTTAGTCAACAGCTTTTTAATATGTATGAAAATCATCACGAGGGTCTTCTTAGTGTGAAGAGGGAGAAGATCATTTGTAACGCTGCCCTCTGTAAGTTAGGTTGCGGTTCTATACTTCCGGTATTCTTTCTCTCCCTCTCTTTTTTAATAGATTAGTCTTTAATCTTGTATGCTTACATCTCTTGCTGTCTTCAACTGATATCTTAATTAGTTGATATTGTGTTTTTAGAAGTTTGCTGAAGATTATAGTTATTATAATTTTGATCCTATAATATGCTTCTAACTTGGCTGATTATTATGTCAGTATCATTTTTTTATTTTTATTTTTTTGCTTTCTCGAAGCACTGAAGATCAAAATGAAAAGTGTACAATATTCACTATTTACCGTAATAAGTATTATGTTCTCAAAACTGTAATGCTTATAAATATTGATTATGTTGTATTGTTTGGCTTTTCATTTTGCGTTATTATTTTGAAACTGTAATTGCGGATAATATACTAATTTTGTTGTTGATTATCTATTCTTCTGAGTTGCAGGGCTTCATACGGAATGAGCCTTTTGATCCTAAGACCTGGATCATTCCTGGAGTTAAATCAAGATGTTTTAAATTAGAAGAGATAGTTTTCAAGGGGACAAAAATATATACTCGCAGAAATAGAAAATTGAAACGGAAAGTTGTTGCTGATGTTGTTGAAGCACTAATTGGCGCATTCCTTAGCACCGGTGGTGAGATGGCTGCATTGTTGTTTATGGATTGGGTTGGTATCAAAGTGAATCTTAACATTACACCCTATGAGAGGCAAGTCAATGCTTGTCCAGACAATCTCGTTAATGTCAGCTATCTAGAATCCCTCTTGAAGTACTCGTTTAGGGACCGTTCGCTGTTAGTAGAAGCTATGACACACGGTTCTTACATGCTGCCTGACGTGCCCAGATGCTATCAGGTACTTACTGTTGGTATAATTCTTCATTTAACCAGACATTAGCTTATATTATCAATGTAGGCGGAATTTTCTTGGACTCCATATTGATTAGCTTATCTTTTTCACGATCAATTATGTTTTCCTCTTAGGGTCTGTTTGGATTGGTTTATATGAGCATACGTACTAGCACAAGCACTTTTTATACTGTTTGGCAGAGCTTATGAAAACAACATATGGCATGTCCATAGGTTTTTTTCAGCTTATTTGCATAAGCTCCGCAAGATAGCTTATGAAGATGATTTAACTTTATTGTTATAGAAAGTTTATTAAGCTGTTTACCCGAACAATACCTTATCCTTTTTTTTTGGACAAATCAATACCTTATTCTTGTTACATGTGTTTTGCTTTTGCCTAATTTTTAAAATGATATATTCCTTTCTCTGCAGCGACTTGAATACTTAGGAGACGCGGTGTTGGATTATCTCATTACTACACATTTGTATAATGAATATCCTGGCATGTCACCTGGGCAGTTAACTGACATGCGGTCAGCTTCTGTGAACAACGACTGTTATGCAATGTCTGCCATCAAGGTTCAACTGCATAAACATGTACTCCATGCCTCTCAGGAGTTACATAAACATATTGCAGCTACCCTTGATAAATTTGACGAACAGTCTTCATCACAAACTTTTGGATGGGAGTCCGAGGCTTCATTCCCCAAGGTTAGTTTGTCGAAATCTAGGAATAACGCTATTACTGTCATAGTACTGTTTGAGCAGAGAAAACTCGTGTCGGTGTCAATGCCGTGTGGTTTTCATGTATGTGTTAGTGTTTAGTGTGTAATAGCTTTGTCTACTTTAGGGTCACTACTTCTATTTGACATAATTTAAAGATTTAAATGTTGTTAGTACATTTTTCTATGTTGTTAATCTGATGATCTAAGATTGTTCCTATTGTTTCCAGGTACTTGGAGACATCATAGAGTCTCTAGCTGGTGCTATACTTGTTGATTCAGGATACAACAAGGAGGCTGTGTGGCAAAGCATAAGACCTCTTTTGGAACCCCTTGTGACACCTGACACATTAACGATCCATCCGATCAGAGAACTAACTGAACTGTGTCAGAAAATGAATTATACTATGGAGAAGAACTTGTCCAGGAACGACGGCGTTACTAGCTGTAGAATTGAGGTAATTGCAGATGGCGTAATTCATCAATACGAGTACAAAGGTTCTACTGACAAGAAAACAGCTACAAGACTAGCCTGCAAGGGAGTTTTGAATTCGTTGCAGTTAAAGGAAACACGAGACCGGTGATATACTTGACTTGTGGAATTGTAAAAACACAAGGCTGTTGTATTAGGCTTTCTCCTTTCTATGCACATCTTCTCTTTTTGTGCTGACATTTGTGATTGTGAATACATGTTGAATCAATTTATACATGAGTTTGAGATTCAATTATTTGATAAGAAAATTAAATTTTCAATTTAGTATATTACTATATATTCAAGAGTTTTTGGTGCAGTATGTTCTTGATGAACTAAAGAGGAGGAGGTGTTGAAGAAAAGAATATCAAAGATTTCATAGAATAAATTTGAAGAAAACAATATGCGGAACATATCTATCATAAATTAATGGTTTAAACTTAATAAACAAATCCAGAATATTAATATTAACTAAACATATGCATTCACAGTGTGATCAAAACAAGGAAGATAATAGCTTTTAATTTATGAAAAATTAACTAATTATATTTCCACGACAATTCTAAGATGCAAAGTGAACCGACGAGCATCGGAAGGTCCAACTCCATCAGCAAGACCAGAACCAAATAATCTCTCATCGAACTCGAACAATTCATTAACTTCTGACACGAGCTTCAGTGCTAGTTTCTCAAGTGAATCATAGGGAAAGTCATGGTGGAACAAGATAGCCTGAAACCAATCTTGATAATTACGGAGTAAGGTTTTAAGACGTGTAACTGAGTTTGAATCAACTGAATGCGAGAGAACATCAATATGAAAATTTAACTGATCAGTGGGCATGAGCTTGGGGCGTTGCACCTCTAGATTGCAATGCTTCGGAGATATTCATATTGCTCTTGATATTGTGCAGATAATCCATAATAGCAACGTGCTGGTTCTAAACATTGTGAAGAAAATATAAGACTGATAAGATATGTGTATATGTATGATGAATAAAATATAAAACTATTTACAATTTTACAAATCAAAATAATGTTTTTAATGCCTTAAATTCTTCATGCTTGAATTCTCATCAAAGTTCAATTTAAATAATGGTTGTGATAACCACCATAGTCACAAAGCATATACTAACTTTGTTAAAATTCTATTTCTGATGAAACATACCTGATTGAGCAGAGAAGGAGGAAGGCATGTTTGTTTCACAGTTTTTCTGATTTAAGCCATTATAATTAATGAATTTCACTGTGTAAGCTATTAGAACTTGTTGATTTCAGAGTTTTTTGGATTTAAAGTTGTTAGAATTGACTTATTTCACTGTTTTTCTGATTTAAGCCATTAGAATTGATCAATTTCACTGTGTAAGCTGTTAGAACTTGTTGATTCAGAGTTTTTTTGGATTTTAAGTTGTTAGAATTGACTTATTTCGCTGTGTAAGCTTGTGGTTTGTGTGTGATTGACTTTTTGTTAATGAGTAGATATTGCTCTTGTTTTTTGATAGGCTAGTACCATATTGAAAGCTTTTTCTACCAAATGGCCCTGGTTTTTTAGCACCGTATAGAGGGACTAGATATCACCTCAAAGAGTGGAATGGAAACACCCCTCAAAATTACAATGAGTTGTTTAATCTCCGTCATTCACGTGCAAGGAATGTAATTGAAAGGTCATTTGGGGTATTGAAGAAAAGATGGAGTATGCTAAGAACTCCTTTTTTTTATATCAAAACACAAATTAGAATTATTAATGCCTGTTTCGTGTTGCCCAATTTTATAATAGAAGAAAAACAAAAAGACTTGGAGCTTTTATCTGCTGTTGATGAAGAGTTAACCAACCAACAAATGCAAAGAGTAGGGACTAATGGTGTAGATGAAGTCGCAAGCGTTCAAGTGACTGAAGAATGGACAGCATTTCATGACGCTTATGCGAAGAATATGTTTGTTGAATATAAAGATAAAAGTAATATTTCTTAGGTTTAGTGGATTATAGGTTCAGTGATTTGTTTCTGCTGCTACTGGTTTGTGGCCTGCTGTCTTTTTGGTCTCGAGATCTTCCTAGGATTTTGACTTCTGATGCTACTGTTTTCCAGGTTTACAGCTTACGCGTGTGTAGTTTTACTTGCTAGTTGCAGTGTTTGTAATTCTTTTGTTATCTTAAAAAATTGTGTTTTTACCTTATTGATATCTAATCGTTATTAGTGTGCTTACTTGATTTCAAGAAATGGATTCTAGTTTAGTCAATGCAAGAACTTTGGGCCACAAGACAAAGGGTAAAAGAAAAAAAGGAGGAAAGCAACACTGTGGAAAAGAAAGAGGATGTACGAGGTTACTTCACGTGGAATTTGGAAATGGAGCGTGTTTTAGCCGAGGCACTTAGAGATCAAAGAAGTTTGGGTCGCCAGAGTGATGGAGCATGGAAAGCAGTTGAACTTTTGAAAGTTAAAAACCAGCATCATTGGCAAAGGAACAATAATAACTCACATAAAATTGAGACAAATCTACATAGAATGACAGCAAACTCAAAATCACAGAGATTGGAAAGTTTGTTGGCCTTCATGACCAATCCAATTCAGCTTTAACCAACAAACAAACACAATTAGAGAATTCTGCTTAAAGGTGGCATCTTTTTGGGCTGGTGGCAAGTAGAAAAAGAAGAATAAAATATCTATATTTGTGGAAATGCAAAAAATGATATTTACTACACTAATAGATTAGATAAAAACCTTAACCACATTACAAAAGTTTTATACATCCAATGCATTTAAACCAACTCATTAAAATATATATGAGGTCATATAGACAAAAAGAGCTCCTTTTACATATTTTGAGTCAGTTGATATTTCTCCTTTTCAATATCTGTTCATCAGTAAAACATTTACTGGACTTGGTTGCAGGTCGGGCATGCGAATTTGTCTTCTCACAACAACAAGATTGGGCAGAAGCAGGGGTGAAACAGAAGATAGTTCTATCATTCAAAAAGAGTGTTAGTATTATTATATTGTATTTTTTTTTTTTTTGAGGTATTTATATTGTATTTTGATGTTACTATTGAAATTAACAATATTAATTGATGCTAACAAGATAACAAAGAAACAAAAAAATAGGTATTTCAGTGACTAACCATGATAAGAAACTCATGTGATCAATTCATCATCAATAATTATGGCAGGTATGTGAGCAATCTTACTCCACTCTTTCCCACGTTTCCTCCGCAAAATTGCTTTGAGCAATGGGCAGCGAGTCATATTTAGTACCGAAAGAGAGGAAGGAAATCCTTTTTTTGGCAATGACTTGAGTTTTGGAGGGTTAACAATCTCAAGGTTTTGGAGAGAAGTGAGATGTTGAAGCCACATCCCATCAATGCTTGTATTATTAAGACCACTGATGCATAGTGTAACAAGCGATGCAGGTAGCAGTGGCATCAGCGTGTTCACCGTAGCATTGCCATTAATTCGCAACACTGAAAGACAAGTGAGATGTTCCCAAGTTGGCTCGGTATTCCACATAATCCCTCCAACAGAGCCAACAGTCAGTTCCCGCAAACTGATAGGCAAATCATCTATGACAAAAGATTGAAGATTTGGCATATCATCAATTTCCATTTCTTGAAGGTCAGTTAGACTATTCATTGCTTCTGGTAGTGACTGAAGCTGTGACACTTCCACACTACAAAATGAATGAGGTCTGGAGTGTGCAATCCGCCTAGGGGAAATGAGTTCAGTTCATTACGATCCCATATTTTGATGCTTCTAAGAAATGAGAGACTCTTTTGTGACCCGTCTTCTGCAATTAGTATCGATTTCAGATTTTTACAACCCTCAATAAACAGATTCTTGAGGACAGGGAGAGCTCCCAAGGTAAATGATATCATTGAATTACAGCTATAAGATATTTTCAATTCTTCAAGCGACGTGTAATTGTGCAAGTATTCACGAGGAAGGAACTCTAGATTCTCACAATTACTGATTATAAGCGATTTCAAGGTTTTTGGTAGACAGACTGTTGGCAAAGACATTGGAGATGGAATGACGTCTATTGTCAACTCTCGAATAGAATTTAGAGGGGATAACGGTTGCCTGAATACATGATCTGATGATGACATTGATTGAATCAATAGAGGACATTCTCTTAACTCAAGTTCAGTTAAGGAAGGAAAATTTTCAGGTATGTTTCCTACTCTAAGTTTCGGGCACTTACGTAGTGACAAAGTTTTTAGACAAGGAAACTCCTTAGCCGTACCTCCAATCAGGTTCCACTCCTCCCACTCTTGCATATTCTGATATTTCAGAGTCTCCAATGAGGGAAATGGTTGAAATGAAGGAGAACTATCACTTCCATAGAACTCAGTATCAATTGTCTGTACTGATTGCATCCCTTCAATAATGAGTTCTTTCAGATTACCCAATTGTCCAAGGGGTGGAAGCCATAAACAATCATCACAGTTCGAGATCCTCAAATACACCATGTTGGTAAATAAAAAACAACCCAACCAATTTGGAAAACTGATTCCACCATAGCCTTTGATGGTTAGACGCTTCAAATTTGTTGAGGGGTGCAAATGTTCAAGTACAACACTTTGAATTTGTGAATCTGAAAAAATACTACCACAATCCCATTGCAAAGCCAACTCGTCTATTCGCTCTTTCATCTTCATATTGGCTTGAACCGCTTCAAAGGGGTCATTGACATTTTGCAATTGTGAGATGGAAAGCTTTCCATGTAGGTGGGGAAATTTCCCCAACTCTGCAACCTTCAGTCCACCATTATGTTTGCTGACAACAAAATCAGATTGTAAAGTCCACAATTAGTGAGCCTTTTACAACCTGATATTAACAAGAATTGCAGATTGTAAAGTTCGCATATTTCAGAAGGCAGCGTTTCAATCTCAGTGTGAGAAAGATTTAAGTACCACAGGTATAACAAATTTCCAATAGAGTTGGGAACCGCAGTGATACTCTTGTAGTTTGACAAAGACAGCATGCATAAACCGTTTAAATGTTGGCACCAAGTCATGTACTACCTTGTTCGATAACAAACAAAAAAGGTTGTGGTTTCTGTATTGGTAATGCAAGAAAGGTACGTAGACCATATAATCCATATAATTTATCAAATTTATTAAATGAGTCATACATTCCTCTATTGTATGAGAATCTGTGGTAGTCAAACCTGATGGGATATTGAGATGAAGAATTTGTAGCTAAATCATGGATGATGTTATGCATTTGAAAGCTATCTTTGTCATAACCAGTCGATCGTCGTTGTATCAACGACCTTGACACTAGCTCATCAAAGTATTCTTCTCCAACTTTTTCATCTCGTGTTGTAACGATGATCCTACTTCCCATTTCCGCAGCATTAAAGATATCCATCAGATATATCGAATTGACAGATTGTGCACCCGACAAGTTATCCAATACGAGCAAAATATTTGGGTAAAAGGCTGGTACAGCAATAGATTCAAAAATCCTGGAAATATTAAAATCTTTTGAGCTGATATCTGGCCACAGTTTTAACTCAAATTTGTCATCTACTTCGGGGTGATTGTAAAGGAGTATAGCAAGTTGTTTTACCAATCCCTCCCGTACCCACAATGGAAATAATTCTTGTTTTATGATCATCATGATCACTAGACAACAAAAGATGTTTAAGTTTGTTTATATCACTATCTCTTCCAAAAATACAAGATTCATTCATCATCATCAAACTAGTGACCCTTAGTTTGTAAGAAGAACAACCTTTTATTTTTCAGGATGGTTAAACTAAGAAGAATGCGTGAAGTAAATCACGAAGCAGTTCTTCTTGCAATGGGCTTTAAAACTTTTGCTTCTAAAGAGATCATTTTAAGGTTTCATTTTATGATTGATTTCTTGAGTTGTTAGTGAAATATTTTGTATAGCTATAGCCAAGTATTTATGAATATGAATATGAATATGAGGTTGATTTTACTATGTCCCCTGTGTAATGTACATTATTAGGATTTGGTCATCAAATTAGAAAACTTCATCGTTATTTCATAGGTACACCTCATTCAGCACATTGAGAATGGTTTCAAGAAACTGGTAAACAAATAAGAAAACTTCAAATGGAAAGACATCATCGATTACTCCGGAAAATGCGCCGATGATGTCAATGCCAACAATGGTTTTTATTATATATGGTCTAATCATCTACTCCCTCTGTCCCTTTATACAATTTTGCAAAAAAGTTTTGTCCCTAGATATAATATTATGCAAATTTCTAGATTAATTTAGTACTCTTTTTTTAAATACACCCCTCATTAATATTATCAATATATTTTGAAATATAAAAAGTTAATATTAAATATTTCTATAGATAAAGGGTAATTTAGAAATAGTAACATACATTTATGACAAATTTATTACTACAAACACTTTTCAAAAAGGGACAGAGGGAGCAATGCATTCAGGTTTTAGTAATTTTTATGTAATGTTTTAGTTTATAATTTGATTAAAACTATATGAAATTCTAGCACTCGCTGGACAGATGTCCAACCTGATGTCCTGGACAACATGTTCGACAATACTAATGTCCTATACAACAGGTACGACACTATAGCAAAATAAAAAATAAACAACAATTAAAGTAAAGTGCAAGAAAGAAAGAAAGAACACACGAGATTTGGTAACTCGGTTCGGTGCAACGCCACCTACATCTGGAGGCAACCATGCCAAGAAAGGAAATTCATTCTTATAGTATTGGTTTGTAGTCTTATGCAACCAGTCCATGTTCACTGCCTTGCCACTGAATCACTACTAGTGAATTTTTGCCTAAGACTTCCCCTAGATATGAGATCTCATCTCACTTTCTTCACACAATCACAGCCCCTATGATTGTATCAATCACGGTTACAATTAAAATAGGAGTATAACTCAACCCACTTGGGTTAACCTGGTAGTATTGACTTGGGATCTGGGAGTGTGCTCCTTATGAATGTCTCAAGTTTGATTCTCTCCGGTGTCAATTTGGGTGGGCTAATTTAACTTCTTCAAGAAAAATGAGAACAACTCCAATAAACAAAACCAACTCTTGCAAGATGCACTAGAGCGGTTTACAAATAACAAAATACAACTCAACTAAACAAACCAGCTCAATGCATCAAGCTTATACAAAGAGAGGTATACAAATAACAACGACACAAAACCCTGAGACTCTTTTCTCAAAATATGACGGCTCCAATCAGTCTTCATAAGTTTTGAGTCTTCATTATATAGTCAGAGTAAGAATGGGCTTTTCTTCAATCGGGCTAAACAAGTTAGCGGACTAAAACGTATATTTTGTCTTCATAATCTTCTATGAGCAAATATATTATTTCCTAAAATGTTTAGGACATTAACTTCAAAAACACGACATGGCTTAAACTGATATGAGCAGCTTCTAGAAACACACGCCTCTTGGACCCCCAAGTTACATGAATCAAATCTTCAAAAAAAATCTTAAGTGATCTCACGCAAAAACACAATCTTCCAAGAAAGGGAAATAAAGTACTCAACCTTAAGCTAAGATGTCCTACTTACATTTTTAGGACATCTCGTACAACATCTTGATAGAACTTCTTGTTTTAACAAAATGCAGCCAACCCATAAATAAAAACCCAACAATCTCCCCTTTTGCCAAATTTTGGCTAAAATAATCTTTGACTAGAAAACCAATGTATGTAGGAGGGATACAAAAATAAACTTACTTAAAAATCATCTTTTAAATCTTCATGAAGGAATAAACACATCTTCAACGCTACTTCATAAATATTCTTCAATGAGAAATAACGCACAAACGAAAATAAGTTCACCACACAATCAGAGGCACACACAGCAGCGCAATTATAGATGATACAGTCCTACTTGAAGGGTCGGAGGAAAAATTAAATGAGAGGTGTGATACTTGGAGACAAGCCTTAGAAACTTATGGCTTTTAGTTGTGTAGAAGCAAGACAAAATATATGGAATGTAATTTTAGCAAAAGACGAAATGTTTATGCGTAGAGGTGAAAGTTGGAGACCATATCATACCACACATTACACGGTTTAAATATTTTGGGTTTATAGTACAAAACGATGGAGAAGTAGAATGAGGTGTAACCCATCGAATCCAAGTTAGGTGGCTGAAATGTAGGAGTGCCTCAGGTGTTCCGCGTGACGAGAAAATACTGCTTAAGTTCAAGGGAAAAATTAATCGGAAGCGATAAGACCCACGATGTTGTACGAGACCGAGTGCTGGACGGTAAAGAACCAACACGAACATAAAATAAGTGTAGCAGAGATGTAGATGTTGTGTTGGATGTGTGGTAAGATAAAGTTGGATAGAATTATAAATGACAATATTAGAGAGAGATTTGGGGTAGCAGTAGCACCTATAGCAGAAAAAATGGCAGAAACTAGACTTATGTGATTTTGGTATCAGAGAAAAGACACATGAATTCTATAGTAAAGAGAGTATATCAAATGGAGTGGAGTCGGATCACTTGACGTAGGGGTAGAGCTAGAAGAACTATAAAAGAAACTACTAGGAAGTATCTAGAGATAAATGAGTTGAAGAAAGACATGATTTTTTTTATAGAACACAACGACATCATTTGATTCATGTAGCCGACTCTACTCAGTGGGATAAGGCTTGATTGTGGTTTTAAGTCACTCTGCGTGAGTTAAGTCACTTTGCGTTTAACTCATGCGTGACTTAACTCACGCTGCGTGATGTGTGACTTAACTTAGGCCGGGGATATTTTCGAAAATTTGGTTGGGAGTGAGCAAATCTTGTTGGGAGAAGAGCATTTTTCTAATTAAGTGGGCTATTAACTTTGTTTTACGGAATTGGACTAACAAAATCCATACAAAATAAATTGTTTTGCATTAAAATAATAAAATTAATAGAATTTTGTAAATTTTTTTATTTGAGTGAATTTAGCTCTATAATTTACTTATATATTTAGTATTCGGTTCAACCGGTTCTATAATGATTAGACCGATTGAACTGAGAACCAGAGGTCGCAACCGATTCTATAACGGTTAGACCGATTGAACTGAGAATCAGAGGTGCATCGATTTAATCTCCGGTCTGGTTTTAAAAACATTGGTTACAACATACTAACATCCATCCATTGTGACTGAAATTTGAAAGTACATGGAAATTATTTAAAGCTGCCATGGTCCATTAGTTTTAATTGTGTTACGAAGATACTCTTTTGCATTAATTCACTGTCCATGTGAAGAATGGTGATAATTGTTTTACGTCCATGTGAATGCATGAAGGGCACGCATGAAAAATGGAGGTAAAATTAGAAAAATGGAGGGGAGGTTGGACTTGCTTGTATCCATAAACCACGGGCCTATTCTCTCTGGTCCTTCTAACATGGGAAAAATTTCTCTTTAAGCCCCCCAAGTTGCCCACAAGTCACAAGCACCTTGAATTTCCAAAAAAGCTCATATCGTATCCTAATTCATGTTCGCTTGTGATTGGAAGTTACAAATCAATCATTGGATCGGGAGATAAGAACATGTCCACGGACTAGTATATATACCAATACTGTTCAAATTTATTCATAACCATTGCCATGGTTCAATGGTAAGGGGTGTGTCTTGGTTCAACTCCCAACCAACACAAATTTTCACATTATTCTTAATTTTACAAAGTATAACTTAAAACTGTTTCTTTTTTCACTCTCTAACCATCTCATGAACCCTATTCGGATTACAAAACCCAATAAAAACAAAAGATTTTGGAGGGTGTTTTAATGTGTTTTGGAGGGTGTATTTTGCTTTTCGGTATATAATCTAAAAAACATAGAGCGCGCGAGAAATCGGTATGGTGGAAAAAGAAACACTCTAAGTTTAAAGTCGTTTAAGCTGTATCTAAGATTAAAAATCACGAATCGGAATATCATTATAGGGTAGCCCAAGCTAGAAAGTTGTTCTTTACGCCCCTTTAATTGCTTATAAGCACCTCAAAATAAGTGTGTCTTGGTTCAACTCATTTGTTCAACCCCTCACATTACTTTGTAAAGTTTCTTTCATTTGCTTATGTGATGCTCGATTTGTTCAACAACTGAATTTGAAACTAAATTTGGACATGAGTAGACCTATCTGAAGCAATGCTAAATTACACACCAATTCAAAAGGTTTAGTAGATTAAGAATCTTCAATAAGAAGTTTGAGATAAAAGATTATGGTAGAACGATTGACAACATCAACTGAAACAATATTAGAATATGTTTAAAAAATCGCACTGTCGAAATGAAGATGGTGTGCCATATACATAATATGAACTAAACTCTACATTTCTACACCTTAACTAAGACCATCCTAAAATTCTCTAAACAATCCACCACAAGTTGAGAAACCATATTTCTCTAGAGCTTCTTCTGTATACATTTTATGGTCACTGTTATAAGCAAAAATCGCTATTTTCGGTTCATTTATTAAATGATGTATTTGGTCTAATAAAGATTATATGCATTATTAATTGAATGAATTTAAAATATAGATTTTTGCTTTTAATAGTGACCAGATGGTGTATATTTAAAAGTACTTGTTGGAGGGACTCCCATTTCCCTTTTGTCACAAATAAAATATTAAAAGAAATAAATCAGACAATTGGGTCGGAGGTGTTCCTTTACGGGTTCGCTTACCCCCCCGATTTGTCCGTTGATAAGGGGGTGACGGTGGATGTTATGGCGAGTAGAGGGTGGGGTGTTGGTGGCGGTGCTTGGGTGTGGAGGAGGCGCCTTTTTGCGTGGGAGGAGGAGTGTGTCAGAGAGTGTTGTGCTTTGCTGCATGATATTGTTTTGTAGGATCATACTATTGACAGGTGGAGATGGTTGCTCGATCCCGTTCTTGGCTATACAGTGAAAGGGGCTTATCATTTTCTTACATCGGTGGAGGAGCATCCTGCTAGGGGTTTATTTGATGATGTATGGCATAAACATGTTCCGCTTAAAGTTTCTCTTTTTGCTTGGCGACTTATTCGCAACCGGCTTCCCACGTAGGATAATCTTGTGAGGCTCCGTGTCCTTCATCACGATGCTAATCAGTGTGTTGGAGGGTGCGGTTTACAAGAGACTGCTACACATTTATTTTTAAATTGCGACACATTTCGCAATCTATGAGTTTCTATTTCGCAGTGGTTAAATATTCATTTTGTCACACCAGAGGTTCTTCGTGCACATCTTCTTCAGTTCGGTCATTTAGCATGGTTACCGCGATTCACATATTCCATTTCTAAAACTAATCTGGCTTGCATTTGTCTGAGTTATTTGGAAAGAAAGGAACAACCGCGTTTTTAATCATAAGGCATCAGAGTTACAGCAGATGAACGACAGAGTAAAAATGCTTTCCTTTTAGTGGTTAAAGGCGTGTATGTCAACCTGTTCATTTAGCTATCATGACTGGTGGAGACATCCTCCACTTTGCATGAGAGTTTTACAGTAACTTTGCTGTTTTTTTTTTGTGGTTTGTTTGCTTTATGTTTTCTGTGGCAGCAACAACCTGGCTTGTTCAAACTTTGAATGGTTCTCTTTTGCACGTCTTGTGCGAGGTGAACCACTCATTTTATTCTAATTAATTCCATTTTGGCTTGTTAAAAAAAAACCAAATTTTCTTTTGACTTTTTATTTTTTGCTTTGTTAAAATATTAATTCTTTTGCTTTCTACTAATTCAAACAGTATGGACGGAAACTTGCTTAATGATTAATGACGCCGCACATTTTGAATGTAATAAAGCTTTGGATTCGGTCGGTGGCTCTGGGACACCAATTCCATACTTAGACATCACTGCACATCTTGTCACCATAAACAAAATAAAACAACAATTTTTATAGGGGATAAATAAAATAAAACAACAATAGTTTCCGCACATTTAACCACACGTATTAAGGATTTTGTAATGGTTGAGGTTTAAACTCCGTGCCTTGTTTGTATTATACACTGTTTCTATTGAATAACTGAACTAAGCTCATGAAAACACACAATTATACAAATATTTAAAATTACTAAAAGAAATAATTTTTTAACTTTTTAATAAATAAATTGACACGCTTTCTAATACTCATCCTATCGTCTTTATAAGAGATATGCGAGTCAATAAAAATTGATATATCTATTTCAAATTTTAAATCAAATACATCATCTTTTATTTGTTTAAATGTCTTTTATAAATAAAAATAGAATGTATATTTTCGTCTACCTTTTGAATACTAACATGTACTTTTAAGGCTTAAGCTCATGCGAGCATTTCTTTTTTTATTTCTTTCTATTTCTCTCCCTATGAATTCATCATGTATATAACTCTCTTTTCATTAAATCTAGTCTAAATTAGTAACATTTTACTCCTTCAACTTGTACGATTATGTCAATTTTGTTTTGTAAAAAAAATGTCAAGTTAGTATCAATTTTACGAAATAGTAATTTGGTTCTTTCAATTAATTAAACAATGTCAAACAATTTATTATTTTAACCAAGTTTAGCTTCGTATTAGTATTTTATAATTATTTGATGCATCAAGAGATTGTTCAAATCAAATCATTATTCATATTTTACAATAATTTTGACATATGTTTATTATAAATAGACATTTTGATTGATGGATTAAATTGACTATATGTTCTTTAATTTAAGTGATTAATAATATTTTATTTGGTAAATTTGAGTGATTAAATTATTCAAGCACATATAAGTAGGCGAATGAAAGAGGCACATCAACCATGTACAGATGGAAATAATACAAGAATATGAAGGACCACACTTTAATTCACATTTCAAATGACATTTCACTTGAGACTTATGCATCTATTATTTGGACCAGAATATGACGAGGAAACTAAAAAGGCTCTGATCAAACTAAAAAGTGGTGGCAAATTGGACACGAATTAAGTATATATTTTGAGCCCTTTTAGGTTTAGTTGCTTTCCAAGTAGAAAACTAACAAAGCTCTTGTTCTTGTTTCTTTCCAAGTACAATTCTTTCTCTTGGCTTTAAAGACAAACTTCACGGCCAGCCATCTCTTTCCCACAAAGTTAGGTCCGTGCCATGTGCTGTGGCAACCACTTGCTTGCTTTTTTTTTTTTTTTTTTTTTTATCACAATTCTTGATATTTAAATTACCAACTAGAGTTTTCATACCAAATATTAAGAAAAGAAAACAAGCAATTGGCCTTATAGTTTGTATTTAGGTGGATACAATTTGAGACTAAAACAATTTGTTTGAGTTTCAAGTGAATTTATATAACTTGCAATGGTATAGTTGGATGAATAATAATTTTTAAGTTTTTTTTTTCATAACTTTTGTATAAAACTACAATTTTTTTACCATTGTTTTTGCTTTTTTTTTACATAACTATTTTTACTTCTCTTTTGAAAAGTTGTTTAATTTTTTAATTTTTTTTATAAACTGAGAGCATACAAATATATTATGATGAAAAATTATGCTCCAACCATGTTGGCACCTCATAATTTTAATTTTCAACAACTATTTGCAACATCAACTCCTAAATATTATTAAAGATCAAGAAAAAGAAAAGAAAAAGAGTGAACTTTGGGAGACCAAATCAAAGTCAACAACAAATAAAGTGGTACGATAGTTTAGAAGACTAAACCTATCTTTAGAAAACTCAGTCCTAACAAAATTTGACAAATATTCCACCAAGTTATACCACATCATTGTGACCATGATGAACCAACCTATTAGAAAAACTAATCTCCTCTTTCAAAATGTGTGAGCACGTCTATTGCATTTATTTGGTGATAATCAAACAAACTAAAGGAGTTTCGTTGAGAATAGTGTTTAGAATCAACCCTTGAATGGTTGTTATATCATATGCACTTACAACTAACTTAGCATGTAGAATGATCAATTTCTTCCTTCAATTTTTTGGTTAAGTATTAAGTGAAATTGTGATCCTTGTCTGCATAATCTTTAACTTTTAGTTCACGTCATCTTCAATGTCACTCCAAAGTTGGCCAAGCACACGAATGTCTTTTGCATTTTTAATCATAAATTTGGCAAGTGCACAAAACCATAACAAATAATAAAGTTGTAAGTTATTGTTTTCACACGGATTGTCGTCAATGAAGCATTTCGCTATACCTATTTAAATTTTTGGTGGTATCCGGGGCTCAAACCCTAGACCTTGCATATATTAGACATTGTCCTTACCAACTGAGCTAAGCTCACAGGAACATACCTATTTAATTTAAGACAACATTATAAGGGTTTAAGGGTTTGAACTTTTGATTTGTAAATGTGAGTAGTAGTTGTTTGCAAAAAAGTAAAAGGTTTGTCTCAGAAGTTACACGATGATTAGGATTCTTTAAATCCCCTATGTCTTCTTTGTTGGATTAATGCAATATTTAATACCAAATATGATTAAGCGATTGATAAACGACGTGTCGATTATGAAATCGTGATTGATTTCTAGATTTACTTATTTGTAAATATGCTTAACTAGAGTGTTACTAAGTAAATTCTCTAATGATGAATCATAAATCTAACATCATACTTAGAAACCCTAAATTGTCAGATTAAGATAAATAAGCAATTTTCAATTATAGTTCTTGTTTGAATTAAAGCAAGGTAAGTCAACCTTTTACTAAAATCTAGAGATCATACATGATATCCCTAGGTGTTTATTTCTGCCTAAGCTCTGCACAATTATGGCTTATTTGTGCTTAAAGGTCCATAAACATTACAACGATCTGAACAATTGAAAATTAAATAAGAACTGAAATCATAACTGAATAAATACTGCATTAATTAATTCCCACAAATAAGCAGAGGTTAATCTTAAAAGCCTAATCATAGGGAGTTTAGTTGCTCATGGCAACATAAAACATAAACAAGAAAGAAATACAAAACATACTCTCAAGGGAGAAAGTTGGAAAAAACCCTATCTTCCTCCTCCTTGATGATAACCTTACTCCATGCCTTCACCTTGCACCGTCTGGTTTATGAATGAATGAAGTGTTTGCAAGTGGTCTATATATATAAGCAAGTTTAGAACTATATTCTTGGGATTTTTCCAATGATCTTGGCTTGAAAAACAAGTCAGAAAGCAAATTTACCATTGCGCCTGGGGCGCAGGGGTGGCCCTGAGGGTGGGCAGCAGCCCCGGGCACCATTTTTATAGGGGCACCAAAATTATTATTTTTACTTGGTAGTTAGTACTATATAGATATATTTCTTTTTAATTCGCTTTGGTTAATTCTATTGAAAAATATATTTTAGATAACTTTGATTATAAACGAATATTTTGCAAAAAAAAAATGCAAGAAGAAAAATATTGAAAAAATTAAAAGGGCACATGGACCAAATCTTGGCCAGAAAATGATGTTTTTCTTCATTCTTTTAGTGATCTTCTTCCATGCTTTCATCTTGGGAATTGCAAAATTATTTTTCCACATTGTATTGTCTTCAAAAGCCTTATTGAAATCATTTGTTATTCATTCTCTTGCCTCAATAATTCCATGATATGTGTCTTGATTTTCTGATTTACACAATTTCTTACTAAAATGTCCCATAAACACCTATGAACTTTCCGAGAAGAAATAGAATTACATAGAATTACCTATGAACTTTCCGAGAAGAAACCATTGTTCTTCATAACCCCACGAAGAAAGTGTAGTCTTCTTTCTCTACCATCATTTCTTCATATAAATCTTATCTAAAAGATCAAGATCTACCATGATTCTTGCATAATGTCCAAAAACACGATTCTTGGTTGATTTATCCAAAGATGTATAGAAGTGTGCCAACCATACTTGCTATTTCAAACAACACTTTTGGGATCTAATACTCTTGTGGAAGATCTATCAAACATATCCAAACTTGTGCATGACTTTGTCTTTGCGTATGAGGATTAAAATACGGTGTCTATTTTGATGATCGTACTAAACCTAGCATTAGATTCTCAATACCTACTATCCAAGTCTTTCACACCATTTTCCAAGCATTTTCCATATGATTGTCAACTTTTGAGTAAGCTCATGTGCAGTTAGAGGCTCATCACCCTTGTGCATGATAAAAACGTAAAAATAGATTATACTTACACCATCAAGACCTCGCTTGTATTCATCTTGAGCGAACTTGATACATGTATAATCTCCCTTGATCAAATGCTTTGGAAATTCACTTGCCTTAATTAGTATCATAATCTTTTTTAAATGACAAATGTTAGTATGTTAATTATTTAGCTTTCTTCTTGCTAGGACTTGAACATTTGATCTTTAACTTCACGTACATATATTGACCATGCAAACCCTAACTGAGCATTAAGATTGTTCCACCAAACAAAAAATGTAAACATTAACTCATGATGGAAATGGAACCACTCCCAAACTCGTGATCAAAACCATAACTCATGCTTAAACTTCGACATTGCAACAAAATTGTTGAATATAAAGCGAGATAGATAAATATGCTTTTAGGATGATCAAAATGACTTGTGGATGGTTGAAAAAAGTGAAAGTTTGTCTCATAATGGGACCGGAGGGGTGGTTAGGGGCGGGATATCTACCTATTTATAGATGCTAATGTTAATTTCGCTTAACAAAATTACGCTCGCTTAGTGAGCTTCAGTATTACATAGTGGGTCACCACTGCCCAAACCAGCCAACCAGAACAAGTCATATGTCTTCAATGACACACACACATTCCTCTGCACCACACCTGAAAAGTGTGGCGCACAAGATCGACAAGTGAATCCACTAATTTCGCTTAGCAAGAATTTGATTAGCGAATTCTCTTGATAAAAACTCGATTTTTCTTTCTTACGGAGCAAGCAACACCCTTCCTAAGTCTTTATAGACTTCTAATTTTTATTTTTTTTGGAAAATTATAGACTTCTGATTTCATTATACCTAACACTGAAATATCCCAAAACAACACACCAAGGACATAGTAATATGAATACTAACATACAAGATGGGAAAAATGGGGTGTTATTACATTAACACCTCCCTTAGAGAAGTTTTGTTTGTGAAATTTAAAGTACATGTGAATAAGTACCGTTAGCTTTGCTATACAAGATGGGAAATTGGGTGTTTCATTACTACCTTCCTTAGATAAATTTAGTTTGTGAAATTTAAAGTACATATGAATAAGTACAATTAGCTTTGCTTCATTGCTCTTCTATGCCCAAGTCATCTCTAGTAGAATCATCAAAACCCTTATATAAGCTTATTCAAAAAATTAAAATAAAAAATCTCTTCTATTATCAACGATCAATACGTAACGCTTCTGAAAATGGCGGTGATGCACTCATGGCGAAACTTCATGCTATTCAACTTGGGATTGCTACTTGTTATGATCTTGGACATACAAGCGTCATTTGTGAGAGTGATTGTTTAGAAGCGGTGAATCTTATTCACAACTTGGAAAATGCAAGTTTGCATGAGTATGCATCTGTGTTACTAGAAATCTTAGATGCCTTACATCACGAGACTGTAAATTTAGTTCATATTTTAAGGGAACATAACATTTGTGCTGACTTTATGGCTAAGGAGGCTTCCTATTCCGCCTGCTCAACTCAGTGGACTCGTCTTCCAACTTGCTTAGAGTCTCTCCTTCTAAGAGACAATCTAGCTGGTTAATTTTTTTTTTTCCTTTTCTTTTTTCTTGTTACAATGTAACACCGCAAAAAAATGTACGTAACACTTCATACACTATGTTATCTCTTAATTGTATCGACTCAAACTCAATGTGTGACAGGCTCAATTATGGAGGAATGAAATTAGATAACATTATTATTTCTCAAGTTTTTCTCATAATGGAGAGAATAGACTCCCATAGAGAAGCCAACAATCCAACTCCAAAATATTTTACTCATTTTTGTTTGATAAAATGCAATGACCCATGGCATTTATACTTGGCTCATATATTTAGCTAGTACTATATGAGACATTGATTATGGTGAAAGAGATCTATCAAGGGTGAACATAGGTTGATATAGAGGTGGGGACAAGAAAGTGTCACTGTTATTAATAAGATGAAAATATATCTGACATTTTCATGTAACAGTATCTATATAAGTCCTTATTTTTTCAAAATTTCATTATCATGCTCAAGAATTCATATTCATTCATGTACGTGCACGCCAAAGGACTGGTTCAGTGTAGGGACATCATGAGGAACACACTGCAGAGAAAAGCCAAACAAGGATGGATCAGTGAAATTTACGTTCCCCATTAGATGATGCAGAACAACCCCATCTTTATTTCGCTTTCAATGTTTTATCCAATTATTTATGACAGTAAATATAATAATAATTTTGTAGTATATAGTTGTTGGTATTTCAAATAAATGTAGTATTAAGTGTTACATGCCTATATTCTATCTATGACTATAATGTATGATGTATCACATTCACACATTGTGGCTATTCCTCGTCTTGATTGGAAGAAAATAAAATACGTTATCGGTTATAATATAGAGTGATTTACATATAGTACTATTGAATTGAGGTCCATGTGGTTTACATATTTCGTTAGGTCAGCTTCACACATCATTAGGTGAGAATTAATATTTGTCACTAATTCCATTCAATTTGACTTGTGATTTAAGTCTTTGAATAAAACCCTGCTATTATGTCATTTGATAATTTCATTTTCGTAAGCTTTGACAATTGATTACCATTATACTTATAATAAATAATTATTTGCAGTCTTGCAGTGATGAACTTTCCCCTTAACTTATGTTTGGACCTTATTGCGTGTTCATTACCATGGCTTTCGAAGACATTTTTTCCGTAATTTTATAAAACTAGAAATTGGAGTTTTTTGGTAACTCACGGCTACATTTTGATTTTGCTAAATTCAAAGACAATAAGCAAAAGCATGTCAAATAAAATTAGTCTATTTGGTTCAAATTTTGGACTAAATAAATATATTTTTATTGATCAACTTTTGTTTATAATTGTGACCGAGGAAAGTAGCTCTCATGAATTTAGTTGGTTATGCATTGAACAATTTAAAATATTCTCAAGTTTCAATATCTTCTCGTCGATAGAACTTTTGTGAAGATAGAATAAAATAAAATAACTAATTTGATACTATAAAATAACTTCAAAATGGAACAATATTGCCTCCCAAATTTCTTAATTCCTTAATCATATCGGATGGAGATACTAACTAATGATCAATGGTTGAAATGACAAATTAACATCATTGCATATACACTCTTCGACCACTATTATAAAAAGAAAAAAAAACCAACTTTACTATGATGGTTAAGAAAATTTTATTAAGTACAGTTAATCTTCTAAATTTGATGTAAAATAAAAGTTAAAATTTTAAAATATCATTGCTGATTTTTAATGGAAAAACTCACTCATCTATCCACTTTAAATGCTTTCAAATTAAATGAATGGCATTAGAAATATTAGTGTTAAATAGTTCAAAAGTGATTAATTTTTAGAGGTATTCTTACGATTGTGATTATAGAAGAATGTTTAGAGGATAAAGAGATTTATCCTCAAATATTAATATTTATTAATAATTTTTTTATCACTACCTCTTTTACTACTTATTAAATGAGCAGTGATATTTGTACATCTTTTTGAAACAACTTTCATGACAACTTTGTTTCTCTTTTATTTGATTGGTCAAAAACAATAGAGAGAGAGAAAAGAAGAGAGAGAATAAAAACATAATGTAAGTATGAGAGAGAAAATTGCTAAAAAGTTATTAAAAATGATTGTACAAATATTATTTCTCTTATTAAATAGTACTATTTATGTGTGTCAAAATACTAATCATTTATCCTCGTGAATATAAAAGAATACTTCTAATTTCTAATACCAACCAATATTTGAATCATCTTTTTGTTTATAATAGTGGAGGAGGTTGTACTACTAGTCTACTAGTATTAACACTCGGTGATTGATGAAGGTTGATTGGTTGGTGGACATTCAAGTTGTCTCAGTTTTGGGATTCAATTTTATAAATGATCATGATCATAATGGCAAGGCAGAGTGCAATGATAATAGGTAAATTAGGTTCATGATGATTGATTTTTTTTTGAAAGAAGTTCATGATGATTGATGACCACCATCCTTATGCAGTTCCAAAGTTGCTATACCCACATCATATATATTGGCGACATGAGGTTTTTTATTGTTAAGATTATTATGATTCTTCTATACAAGTATACACTGTACAATATGTATACAATAATGAGATAATGTTGTTAAATATTATGAAATTGAAGCCATAATCATCCACTAGATTTAGGGAAAAGGAATACTAGGAGAAAACTATGTATACATTCCTACTTGATACATAGAGAACCTAATATGCAAAATCAGTGTCCTAAAAAAGAATTTGGTCTTTCTTCACTTCTTTACAAAATTATACTATAATACTCAAGGGCAAATTTTTTTATTAAATATAATACAAGGGCAAAAATGATAACTTCAACAGATCAATTCATGGTTAGTAATTTTTGTGTGTGTAAATCTCAGTTAAAAACTAGAAAACGTAAATCATCTCAACCTCTGATTTTTAGTGTAAACCTAATATCATCTGTTCATAACTTGTTAGACTCAAATCTAGAATCTCTAGTTAAGTATGTCAAGAATTGGCTTCATGAGATGACAAAGGGTATCTCCTCCATTTTGTTTGTTACATAAGTATGGTATGCTTGGTGTTGAAGAAATAATGTTATTTTTGAGGATCAACATGGACGTATTCAAGATGTGGTGCGAAAGACCTTTTTGTTACATGATAAGTGTATTTATTACTATCCCATTGGACTGGATCTAGACTCATCACATCTATTAGCTCATTGGACATTGAGTGCTTAGGTTTTGGTGGTGTTGTTCGCAACGACTATGGAGATTGGATAGCTGGTTTTATCCATTATGAAGTTGGAGGTGTTGCGCTATTAGTTGAGCTGCGTGCTATCCAGATAGGTCTTGATTCTTGTCGCAAGAAAGGCTATGACAACAATATTTGTGAGAGTGATTGTTTGGAAGCAGTTGAGCTAATTATCGATGGTTGTGATCATACCCTACACACTTGTTCTACTGACATCGTTCATATGAGAGATGCTTTCCAAGGAAATGACGACGCTACATTGGTGCATATTCTTAGAGAACAAAATATGTGTGCAGATTTTATGGCTAAGGAGGGATCAGATGCAAGGTGATCTGCTAATTGAAACCGCCCTCCGCCTAACATGAATCTCTCAACCTGATAGATAAGCTTGAAACTTAATTTTCTTCTTTTCTTTTTTCCTTTTTGCCATGCTACTCTATAATGCTACCAAAAAAAGAATCTCTTGTTAAGTTGGAAGAGATACCCTACAATTTCATCCAAATATTTTCGGGACTTCAATTTAATTATATTTTTGTTAACCTCTTATATGAAAAGATGACAAATATATATTCTATTTGATATTTAAATATTGTGCTCAAAGTGTATTTGAAAAAAAATAAAATTATACTCCCTCCGCTTTAAAATGAGTGTCGCTTTAGCCAACTGCACACAGATTAAGGAATTGAATGAAATAATCATTAGACATAACACTTTTACCAAACTGGCCTTACTTTATAAGAAAAAGACAAACTTAAAGTTGCATTGAAAATTGCGTGAGAGAAAAGTTGAAGAGGGTAAAGTTGGAAAAAATTTAAAATTATATTAGAAATGTAAAGTGACATTCATTTTGAAACAATTTTTTTTAGCTAATGTGACACTCATTTTAAAACTGAGGGAGTACTCATTTTGGTAGCATACAGTAGCCTAAATAACAAGACAGAACAAGTTTAGCAAAATAAAAATAACATCCATTTGGTTGAAACAACATTCATCATCTTTTTAACAAAACAATTAAACTCAACTAGTTAATTAATTTTACGTAATGATGAATTGTTTAGGTAAACCAAAGGGTCAACGAAAAAATTTCATCATTTCCTTACCTTATGGCTTTGCTTATACTCCCTCCGTTTTAAAATACATGTTCAATTTTTGCAATATACACTATTCACTTGACTTGCTTTGACCATACTTTTTAACTAATGTATAAATACAAATATTAACATGTAAGATGTTGTTTGATTTGTCTCGACAAATATTTTCAAAATATTAAATTTTTATAATTTTTTACTAAATAATTAAAAATATTAACAGTCAAAATTATGCATTGACATATGTGAAGTGGTTGATTTGAACATATATTTTAAAACAGAGGGAGTAGTAAGCGAGTTCATTTAACCACACTAACTCGAATAAATGTAGGTAAGCACTTGAGCTAATGTCAAAAGTGAGGACGTTACGTTCACATGTTTTCTTCTTTACTCTTGTTCAAAAATGTTTTCTTATTCTATTTGGTAAGAAAAAAAAAACATACAATGTTCATCATAGAATCAAATAATTTAAAATTTTAGTGTGAAATATTTTTTTATTTTATTCAATAGTCTGAAATAAATAATACTCCTCAATTAATTAAACAATAATTCTGACAATCACTGACCTCTACCATAAACATCACATGGAATATAACATCACCTTTATTTTAAATGCAAATCATATAATATCATTTTGTTTGTCTGTTTGTTGCTACATATATTTACATTAAATAATTAACTAAAAAAAAAAATA
>Ga0228710_1001170_pt1 | contig 38343 bp, 20 predicted proteins | sample MedpolnodulmetaG_FD_177995 | JGI IMG/M metagenome (GOLD analysis project Ga0228710, IMG submission 177995) | Root nodule microbial communities from Medicago polymorpha collected in Santa Monica, California, United States - pink nodules | ecosystem: Host-associated > Plants > Roots > Nodule...
AAAAGTAAGTTAAATTGAAGGTTGAATAACTGACCAACTTCAAAAAAAACAAGATCTTGAACAAATTCCACCGGCCAACTTAGCGCGAGTTAAGTCACGCTAGTGTTAAACTTGACGTGAGTTAAGTCACGCTAGTGTTAACCTTGGCGTGAGTTAAGCCACGCTACTATGGTCGGTTGTTCCACACTTTTGTTAATTTTTGCACTTGTCTTATGATTGAAGTATTTAATTAATAAATTCCAATAAAGTAAATAAATAAATTAGAATAAATTCGAATAAAAATTGTGTATTCAATAAATTCGAATAAAAGTTACATTATATTGCATTCGGGAATTCAGCGTAAATTTGAATAAAAATTGCGTATTGAATAAATCCGAATAAAAGTTACATTATATTACATTCGGGAATGTACCTTTCAACTACAACAATTATCTTGCCTATGAATGCGTAAATTCAAACTTGCTAAGTAGCAGCACTCCAGCATTCGACCGACATTTCTACTGTTCCATTCAAAAGATTATATTCTTATTAGTCTTGGTTTAAATGACGGTATTCAAGTGTCAAAAGAATAAGTTTCATTCCTTGACACTTCAATACCTTCATTTAAACAAGCCTAACAAAAATTTAATCTTTTGAATGGAACAGTAGAAATGTCGGTCGAATGCTGAAATTCTGCCGTTTAACAAGTTTGAATTGCCCAATTTATAAGAAGATAATTGTTGTTGTTGGAAGGTGCATTCCATACCTAATCACGATCTTCTGGCGGAATCAGATTGTTGAATATATCTTCAGTTGATCTCAGCAACGTTACCCGCATATTGATCCACTGGAACATGTCGTGCTCCCAGACATGCTCTTCACGTTTTCGTCGTTCGTTAATTCCACCCAAGTGAACGATACTCTTCCCTCGTCGAGCGTTGGACGTTTATACCGAACGTATTTCACCTTCCTCGTGTCTATGGGGTTGACTCCTTGGTTGAATTCATTAAGTTGATCCTTGAGACCTCTTAACGTTACAGCAATGCACCGAACCTTCAACCTCTGAGGTTCTCCGCCGTTGAATTTTGCATGAATGTCGATCCACCCGGCCATTGCTTCAAATCCACACAAAAAAAAAATTAAATACAATCAATGAGAAACTCATTCAAACATTTCATCAAACACTTCGAGTGCAAATTATACACAAACCCAAAAAATGATAACTACAACATAAACATGAAAACATCCAAGCAATTAAGCAATATAAGTGATTTACATGTAACATTGTATGATTTCTTAGCGAAAAAAAATCAAAATTTAAATTAAACCCTAAAACTAAAAAAATCTAATCTAAGTGTAAAAAATCTAACATAATCATGCAAACATCTAAACATCATAACAATTAAGCACTATAAGTCATTTGCATGTAACATTCTATCATTTCTTGCAAAAAAAAAATCAAAATTTTAACAGAACACTAAACCTAAAAATTATAGTTTAAGTGAAAAAATCTATCATACCAACATAATTTAAGTGAAAAGTTACTTGTTCTTGTTGTTGGAGTGTTGTTTGATTTGAAGTTGAAGCAATTTCAAAGTTGAGTAATTTGAGATGAAAAATGAGGAAATGAGGAAATGAGGTTCTGTCTAAGCTTATCACAGCACGCAGCGTGAGTTAACTCACGCAGAGACAATTTAAAAAATTACTTTGAAAATAAACAGAACCGTTTGAGTAAATAGCAAAATTCTTTTAATTGTTCCCCATGTATGATTTTTGTTAAACGCACTTGTAATCAGTACCCACTTGTTGTTTTTTATTTTTTTTTTAAATGCAGCCATGTGTGTACGGTGTAAGCAAATGTACATTTTGAAAGGAAAAAACAACAAATATGCTATTCATGCAATAATACACCAAAACTTAATAGGATTGTTTGCAGATTTTTTATTTTTTCAAGTATTTTTACCGTATATGTTTTTCATGACGTGAGTTGTTTTTTTGCTTATAGTCGAATTCCATGAAAATTAAAGTAATCAACATTTTACCAAACATCAATGAAAATAATTAAACATATAGGATCTGAAAGATATAAGTAAAGATTTGGACGTACATATTATTTTTTAATAAACTCGTCTATTCAAGAAATCAAACAACATAACAAATGAAATAAAAATCATATAAAACTCAAGTGAATCCCACACAAATTCGATAAGTTGTAACGGAACAGAGTACAAAAATATGATGGCAAAAAAGTAATAAAAAAGATTGAAGTCGAAGAAAAGCAATCAAAGAAGGGTACATGGATTTGTCAAAGACGTGAATGAGAGGCAGATGAATTAACGAGCAAAAATTATCTTTGTGCCGAGATATTCAAGGACATCGACGACGTAAATAGGACTACTAGTGATGACATGTTCAATGTATTTACTAATCATAAGAAATATATTGATACCATCAACCGAAAATTGCAGGCCAGTCAATTACAAAGTTGATGACCCCAAAAAAACTGAAAAAATAAATGCATTCAATTGTGATCATTTTGACCATTATAATTTTTTTTTTTTTTTAAGGAATTGACCATTATAATCTATACCAATATATAAATGAGATGATGTGATTTTGGATTAATTTTTTCATTCTTTAAATTATACCATTAAACAAATTTACTTACAAGAATGCAACATTATTTGTTATCCTTGAAAAATAAAAATTTATATTATATTTTCTATATTATTGGTGTCATTGAAAAAACAAGTATAATTTTATTACAATTTGAAAGCCACAAACTTCTATATTTATGATTTTAATCAAAATTAAATTTTATAAAAAAACATCATTCATAATTTAGACGCTATAATACAGTAAAAAGAGTTGCCCATTAACATTTTGAATATTGCAAAATCAAAAATAATTTGCAAATCAATTTAAATTTTAAAAAGTGAACCAAAACTATACGAGAATTGCTTTTTGACATTTATTGTTTCCTATAAACACATAGAAATTACCAAAAACACCCAACTGTAATTAACTACTGCAGACTTATAACTAGAAAACTGACGGTAGTTAACTACCGCTTGGTTTTTGGTAATTTCCATATGTTTTTGTTTTTGTTTTTTAAAAAAAACAAGTTTCTTCAAATTGTACATGACTTTCATTTACTGTAAGGGATTTACTCTTCCCACCATATGCCTTTCCTCGCGCGCCTTATTTTTTTTTTCAATTTTACTCCTGTTCTGAATTATGTTTTCCGAAATGGATTGTTAGAATTTTGCAGATTAATCCGGATAATAAAATCTGGAAAGGTCTTTTACCAGAATTTTAAGTTTTGAAATTCGTAAAATAAATACAAATAAACATATAAACCATAAATAAAAAGACAAAAAGATAAAAACAACTCATTTTATTAATATATGAACAATACATTACAATAATGTTGAAACTTTTTGAGCTTATTACATAAGAATCTAAATCTATTTCTAATCTCATAGACACTTTGCAAAAACGTGTTGCTTCATGCCCAAGTTATGGTTAGATCACTGAAAAACGTTCTTAAGAACGTTCTCTAAAGACGGCTTGCACACTTGTTCCCCAAGCAACTTTTGGAGCGCATTTTTAAGTTTGAAATGGATTCAAACAACTCTTTTGTGACATGTCCTCAAAGGCTATTCGTGCTCTATAAATAGAAGAGGTCATTGAAGGTTTATAGCAAGAGTTTGAAATACCAAAGCACTTATCTCTTAAAAGCAATCAATCTCTCAATCAAGCTCTTCAACAAACATAAGCAAACTCCACAATCTCTCACTATATTTATTGTATCATTATCCTTTTGAGTTTGTGCTTGTAAGTTTCATGTGCTGAGATATCAAGATCAACACAAAACCAATCACCATACAAAGTGTGATATTAGTTCTCAAGTCTATTGAGCTTAATAGTTTAAGATATAAAAATCCAACCTTTCTTTTGCTAGTGCAAAGAATTGTAAGAAGCATGTTGAGGTTGATAATACAAGGGTTACAGACTGATCTGGTGTGATCAAGACTTTATAGTGTTGGTTAGAAGTTTCTACCAACTGAATACAGTAGTGGATAATCTCACACGAAGTGTGGGGACTGGAAGTAGCCGGATTTGGTGAACCAAGATAACTCTCCTTTGTTATTCTTTCTTCGTTACTCTTGTCATTTATTTTACATTATAATCCAGAGTGCTCTGGTCCTAATCTAATCTTTAAATATCATCTTGCTAATTAATTTAATTACTCTCTAGAACAATCTGGTCCAAATTAATCACAACCAAATTAATCTAGAGTTCTTTGGTCCTCATTAAATTATTACTTTATCAATTATATAACTGCCTCTAGAATATTCTGGTCCAAGATTAAAACAATTACTTAAATACCTATCTAAAGTTAAAATCAACTTAAGACTTAACTTTTCTCATTCTGCTTATATAATCATTCTTCAAATTATTTTGATTCTATATATATCAAATATTGTTTGTTTAAACTAATATTTTAACCAAAAACATTCTTGAGTATATAAACTTGATTTAAAGTTTCAGGAATAATTTTAAAAAGGGTCACAATTCAAACCCCTTTTTCTTGCGACGATTATTGCTACTTTAGGAAGAGGAGGGCAGAAAGAAGAAAACAATGTCCTTGAGGGAGGTAGGGGGTGCTCAAACTTACGCCCAGACAGGCCAAGCTAAGAACCACACTGACCCACATGACCCCCAGATGAACCGCACTTCTTTGCAGCGCGGTTCAATCCTCATTGACCGTTCATACAAACCCTGAAAGTTTTCAACGAGGCTGGTGAACGAGAGAAAAGTTGGCACTTCTTGCAGGGTTAAGGAAGTTCCAGAATGTATAATCCGGAAAGCTTCACCATTGGATTCTTTTGTGTGGAGCCATTAATGTAGGTTTGGACGGTTACAATCACTAACACGTTTTCATTGACTGTAGTAATGACCTATGACTTGTTTTAGGCTATAAATAGGCTTCCATCTTCAACAAATACCTTCATTCTTCACTTCACATCTTTTCTTCCATTTCCTTCAATTTTTTTTAGTTTTTTAGGGGTGTCGGTGGTGTCATGGTCATTGTTGACCGTTCATATGAACCCTGCAATTGGATTGCAGCTTGTGTGAGGTTCATATAACGGTCAACATAGACCTTTTACACAAAGAAAGACACAAAAAAGCACATAACATCTGGTCCGGAATTCGTTTTTCGGATAACACTAACAATGTGTTCCGGATTATATAATCCGAACCAGGGGTATTTTTGAAAATTTTGTAGGGCGCGCAAGAAGGCAGAAGGGTGGGAAAAGTAAATCCCTTACTGTAATTACCCAGTCCAAAACGAAAGTTAGAAGCCCATATCCATACATCATAAACCCTAGACACCAGCTTTTGTTTCCCCGTTCCGCCTTTAAATAGGAGCATTCGCGGCTGCAATTGAAGTAGCAGTGTGCTCCTCCAGAACCCTGAACTACAATGGTAATTGATCTAATCTTAATGTCAATCTATTCGGAAATGTGCTTTTCGATTTTTTCGTCTCTGTATTTAGTTTTGGTTTGATTGAATTTGAATTTAATATGTAGGGGATCGATCTCAAAGCTGGGGGTAAGAGCAAAAACACCAAACGAACAGAACCTAAATCCAATGATATCTACCTCAAGCTACTCGTCAAGGTCTATTCTGTTTTTGTACTTATTTGTGATTATTATAAACAACGAGATCTATAATGTGTGTTTTTGACGATGATGATAAATGTGATCCCAGCTCTATGAGGCCGCAAGGCCAGGGAATATAATTAGTTCCAACACACATTTGTCTGAGCCTCTCAGTGTATTTAATTTTAATTTATACTTTATTTGAATAATTTTTAATATAGTCTCCATAATTTTTATTTTATCGTATGTGACGATGATGATAAATGTGATCCCAGCTCTATGAGACCGTTAGGTCTAGGAATATAATTAGTTCCAACACACATTTGTCTGAGCCTCTCAGTCCATTTTCATATGGAGATTGAATAACTTCTTCAGCTAGGATCCATTCCTGATACATTTAAAATTAATGTTAAATACTTATTTGCATTTGTTTTAAATTTATTCTCCATTTTTGTTGATATTTTTTGCTTTACTTGTAATGTGTATACATGTGGATTTATTAGCCTTTTGAATTTAGCCTCTTAGTGTGTGTTTTATGTTATACGACAATGATGATAAATGTGATCCCAGCTCTATGAGACCGTAAGGTCCAGGAATAAACTTAGTTCCAACACACATTTGTCTGAGCCTCTCGATGCATCTCTCATGCCATCATTTTTTAAACGTTAATACTATGCTGTACTTGTATAAATATATTAAGTAGATCCAGAACACATTTGTATTTTTAGGGACAATGATGATAAATGTGATCCCAGCTCTATGAGACCGGAAGGTCCAGGAATATAATTAGTTCCAACACACATTTGTCTGAGCCTCTGGATATAATTAGTTGTACTCTTTTTTTTAACATCCATTATAAATAATTTGCATTCTTTTCTAATAGTCTCCATTTTTGTTAATGTCAAAGCTTTACTTATAACATATAAGGATTTGGCCTCATGATAGGTGTTTGTTGTTGATATAGGACTTGAGGTTCCCAATGATGTTACTTTTAACCATGCTAATGCTGATTACGTGATTATCTTTAATATCAATATACTGAGGGAACAAGTGCTATATTCATTGTTTGTTATTGAATCAAATGTTTATGATTGTATGCAACTTTTATTATAAAGCTTTTGTATTTAAACTTGTGCACGTTTTACTTGTTATTGCTTTTTATGCGAACCATTCTAATTCTATGTGTTACACTATCAGCTATATCGCTTCCTTGTTAGGAGGACTGATAGCAATTTCAATGCGGTAATACTCAAGCGCTTGTTCATGAGCAAGGTCAACCGACCTCCGATTTCTCTGTCAAAGTTGATTGAGTACATGAAGGGGAAGGTGTGTTGCTGTCTTCTCTCAAATACAAGTGTATACCAAAAAATTATAATTGTTTAGTTTGATTTGTTCTACTAGGATCTTATTTCCTTATGGGATTATTGTGTTATACAGGACGGTAAAATTGGTGTTGTTGTGGGGGCTGTAACAGATGATATCAGGGTATATGAAGTCCCAGTGTTAAAAATTGCTGCCCTTAGGTTCACAGAGACGGCACGTGCAAGAATAGAGAAGGCGGGTGGTGAATGCTTAACATTTGATCAACTTGCCCTTAGAGCTCCCCTTGGACAGAACACGGTATGAGTTGATACCAATGTTTGTGTTTTTAGAGCGTGATTTAGACAGCCTTACTATTCCATTTTGTGTCATTATGATTGGGAAACAATACTTACTACTTGCCATCATCAATTGTAAGAGATTTTGGTGTCTTTTTTAGATTGGAGACTTGGTTTAAATGGTATATTTTTGGTTGCAAAGTCATGAATTGAGCTCTCCAGCTTCGACTAAATATTTTTTCTTGCTTTATAATATTATTCTGTTATACCAGCTCTCCCTGTGAGTAGTTGTGATGGGATAGCCTTGGTTATGCTGAGCTAATAACAAGCTTTCATGAATCCAACTTAATTAATATACTTGTTGAATTCAGGTCCTCCTAAGAGGCCCAAAGAATGCTCGGGAAGCAGTAAAACACTTTGGCCGTGCTCCTGGTGTGCCACACAGCCATTCCAAGCCTTATGTAAGATCAAAGGGAAGGAAGCAAGAGAAGGCCAGAGGAAGGAGGAAGAGTAGAGGATTTAGGGTTTGAGTTGATAATTTTTTTTAATGTCTTTCTACAGTTTTGATACTTCTGACATTCAACTTTTATCTTCAACATGTTATATTTGTTGTTACATAGATTCAGTATTTTTGAGATTGTTATACATGGCCTTTCTTTTAACTTGAATTTGATGTCTGCCAATAAATGAGTATTATGTTTTACTCCCTCCGTCCCTATATATAAGCATCCTTTTATTAGAGGCAAAGAGTGCTTATATGTAGGGACAAAGGTAGTAGTTATCTACTCAGGCTGGATGATTACGTTACCTCTCAATGTCTAGGTTTCATTTTTTTTTTGTTGACAGAATTGTCTATGTTTCATATTTTACCAATCATGGTTCTTGAATAGTTGAATGTAAAATGTTATTAAATTTAGAGAAATAATAGTATTGCTTAGATTTGGTATAATCTATGTAAACTTAAAATCATGAAGGTCTTGGCACTCAATTTCAGTTCAATCTTATTCTTCTCGTATAAGATGTAACATCCTGATGAACTTGTAAGCGTAATAGTCGTATGCTACAAGATATGTTACATACTACAGCTACGTAGCACAACCAAATGAGATAGTTGACAAATACAACCATATAAGATAATTGAGTTGGACGAAGTGAACATCTTTGTCACGTTTATGGCACCGATTAGAACTTCAGGATGAATTCTTGAATGTGTTTACTGATTTCTTCCGCTTCTTCTTGATTATAGTGGCCCACTCCTTTTTGTACAATCACTTCCTCTAAATTTGGTACATCTTCCTTCATTCCTCCTCCATGTATATACTCCTTCATGCCTAGCGAAGTGTACACCATATCTAGCTCACCTGTAATGAATTTTACTGGCACCAAGGTTTTCACTCCAGTCGATGGAGCTGTGAGCTCCCAGAGTCTGCAAACAGAGCATTCAAGTCATTAGCACAAATATTCCCCAAAAGAAAATTTGATTATCACAAGGAGACAAACAATCAGAGAGCTACAGGTCTATGTTTCTGTAGTAGTTCAATCCTCCAGAGAAGCCTGTTTTGTCAAATTTAGAGACAAAGTGAGCAAGGTCGTCTTCTGTAAGCCAAGATGGCAAGGTGTCAGGGGTATCTGGGTTGAATCCAGTTCCGTACTCGCCGTTGGGAAGTATTGGAGGACCAATTTTCCGTGTTGTGAGGACCAACTTCAGCCATCTCAGCTTCCATTTTACCTGGTTCCTATGACATGGATCAAAAACAATATTTATTTTCCAATCATTCATTAAAGTAAAATCTCACTTAAATTTTTAAACAGAAAGTTCAAATTTGAAATATGATAATATAGAGGCTGGATAATAAAAGAACCTGAAATCTGCAGACATAGTAGTCATCTCCATACACATCACGCAAGTGATCTATGATCCTTTTGTCCGGGTTTCTACGGAGGAAGGGACTACTAAGACAAACATAGGCTTTGACTCTTTCAGGACGAAACAAACAAAGATACCAACCAATTAAGGCACCCCAATCATGAGCAACAAGAAAGACTTGATCAACACCAAGTGAGTTTATGAGAGCAACGATATCACCAACTAAGTGGAAGATTGTGTAGTTGCTTATTGAAGTGGGAGCATCACTGTCTCCAAAGCCACGAAGATCGGGAGCTACGGCGTGGTAGCCGAGGGAACTGAGGGCCACAATCTGGTGGCGCCATGAGTGCCAGAGTTCGGGGAAGCCATGAAGGAACAAGACTACTGGTCCCCACTTTTCCTTTTTTCTGCAATATGCATTTTGATTCCATTCACTTCCACTGTTCTGTGTTCTATGCCTTCCATCTCTTTTTTTTTCTTACGGAAATTGCTAGAGAGTAGAAATCATTGTTACCTGCATTTGTTTTTCATGTTTATGTTTATTATTTTATCTTTTTGTTGGTCAAGATGTTTATGTTTATTTTAACACAATAAAAGAAATTCAAGAGGCTGTTCATTGTCCTAAATCCTATCGACCAAGTGTCGTAAGATCATTGAATAAAATTATTAAATTTTCAAATTTTGGACAAAAGCTGCAAAATGTCATTTTCAGATTTTATAGATAGATAATTTTAAAAAATAAAGATGGTGCTAGATAAATCGAGTTAAGTAAATCGTGAAGGAACAGAAACATGGGGGCTTTTCTTTCTTTCTGGTGTTAAATGCATTTTGTTACCATTTACTTTCACTTTTCTGTGCTCCATTGAAATGGAGTGGTCTAGAATTGAAAAATGTTATGTTATATTGGTAGATAATAATAAAAAAGTGATGAAATGGAATTCGATTTAAACAATTTCATCCAATTCTATTACTCCCTTATTTTACTTGCCCTCCCAATTTTATGGTATAGATTTTTTTATTTTTTTGGGGGTTATGGTATGAGATTATAGAATAATTAGTTAATCTATATCTATATTATATAAATTTGAGACCTATTTCAAGTTCCTTTATGGAAATAACTCTCTACTTTTTTGCTCTTGATATGTGTTACTACATTTCAATGTTTTAGAATTTCATGAAGTCACGACATGTGTCACTCTTATATTGTTTTATTCTTATGCATTATTTTTGGAATTATTATAACTTTGCATTATTATAACTTTCTGTATTAATTTTTGTAATTAGTTTTTGGAACCATGTATATCAATTATATTATATCATTATATTATGTTATTTGTATTATAATGTTATGCAATATATAAATTCTCCAAAAAAAAAAATTAATAATAATTTTTTAATGGAAAATATTGTTGTAACATTGATCGATTGATACCATATCAAATTGTTTTTTTGGCTAATACATGAACTTTTTTTTTATGAACTAATGAGATCTATATCTATATTATATGAATTTAATAATAATTTTCTAATACAAAATATTATTGTAACATTGACCGATTCATACCCTAACAAATTGATTATATTTTTTATTTGACCGATAAAACTAACTAATATCAAGTAGCCATGTTATTAACAAAAAAATATATAAAGATTTACCTTATTTTTTTTTATGTTTTTGTTAATATTTTATAACTTATATCGAGCTATATTATTAAACAAACAAAAAAACATGTTTTCTTTTGCTCATAATGATTCTCCATCTTTGGACCTTGCCATTAAAACTAATTTAAGTCTGATTTAAGACGGATTCTCCATCTTTTGCCAGATTGGTGTTTTGGGAGCAAAACTGATTTAAGGCCTGACCGATAAAACCGATAAATTATTAAACAAATTAAATGTCATTCAACTAATAGTCCTATTTTTGTTCTTTTTCGAATGCCGGTCATTTAACAAAAAAAAAAATTCCTTCAAAAAAAATAATTATATTTTGTTTAGTAGCTAAGACATGAGCTTTGAATTTGATTGGTCGAGATAAATGTGGTTGTTTTACGTAACTGCCCTCTAAAATCTATTATAAATTAGACCCATTGGCCAACACTTTCTTTAATGAAACATTTAGTGAGAAAATATTCACTATTATCACTGACCAAAATTTTTATTGTTTATGTTTGGATCATTACATATATTATAATAATAAAAAAACATAATCAGAAGGAAAAAAATGACCTCTATTTTTATGATATTTTTAAATGATTATGTTACATATATATGTCAAAATCACCTCTAACTTAGCATAGGAGATTTTCTAAAAATAAAAACAACTTAAAATAGGAGACTTTTTTATGATACACTTTTAATGGCTATTAAAACAATTTATGGACATTAAAATTGATTCATGACCAAATAATTTTGTAAATGAATACCCTATAATATAGAACAATTTTTTTTTTCTCTTAGGGATGTATAGAACAATTGTTTTTTAAGAATGTTAAAAATAATAATAATGGTTATTATACCAAATTACGGTGTGAAACAAATCTATAAATTAGAAATTTGGATTGGCATAATTTCACATCACAATTCACAACTCTTTTCCCCCCCTTTTTTTCTTTCTATGTCACTCGTTTTTTTTTAGTTTTTTATTATTTGTTCTTCATTTTTTTTTTGGACTTTGATATCAGTGCTCCAAGATTTATATTTCCTTTATGTTGTGATTTTGATGAATCAAATGTTCACACAATGATTGTTTAATTTTTTATTATTTGTTCTTCATTTTTCTTTTGGACTTTGATATCAATGTTCCAGGAGTAATATTTCCTTGATGCTGATTTTGATGAATCAAACATTCACACAAAAAAATAGTTTCTTCGTCTCTCCTATAAAAAAAATTCTTCATCTCTCCTTTAATTTTTTTTCATGTGACTTATTTTATTCTTCCTTATGCTTTTATGACATTGTTTATGCTTTTTTGTTTTTTTATTATTCTGTTTAAATTTATGGATGGTTCATAAATGAATACTATAGTTTTTATTTTTTATTTTTTTACTTTTGTGGTTCCTATGCATACAGGGAATTGAATCAAGAAATCATGAACAAGCACAAAAAAATAAGAATATGGAGATATTATTTTATAGATGAAACTGATTATATGATGGTTGAGTTCAAGAAAACATATTCTTCACACGAGGGCCTAGAGGAAAAAAAATAGATAACGTTATGACAAACTTTGAGATTCCAAAAAAAATTGTCGTTCTTAGAAAAGAATCTAGATAAATTTCTACTATGATGAGTCACTCTTTTATGTCTTTTATACAGAAAAGGATTGTATATTTTTTTGTTATGATTTATATGTAACCAGACTGAAAAATGGAACAAATGAGTATTATATTGATGAAATTAGTTAATAAATTAAGGTTAAATATTTTTTTGGTCCCTATAAATATACCAACTTTTCGTTTTAGTCCCTCTAAAATTTTCCTTCAACTTTTAGTCCCTATAAAATTTTCAATCACTACTTTTGGTCCCTATTTTTAAGTTTATTTTAGTATTTTTTTTAATGAAATTGTGCAGATATGTGTAAAATAATGTAAAAATGTTTCCCAAAAAAAATTAGATTTTTTTAACAAAACATAAATTTAATATGAATTTTTAACCATAAAAACATAAAAAACATGAATTTTTAATATGAATATTCCGGGTAATGTTTATTGTACTTATTATGAAATCTATGCACCATTTTTGTTTTGTTTACGATCTAATTTTTGCATTTTTTTTTCTGGCTAAAAAGGCTCATTTTAGAAAAATGGTTAACATAGTCGTGCTCAAAGTATTGTATGCCTATCTCAATAAATATATTTATCTATTTAAGTAGTGATAATAAACAAATACACTATTAAATATTTTTTATTTCATGAGAACAAGTTTGTACAGCAATATATAGAATATAAAGAAAGAATTTAAATACGAGTGTACGCACGTAAGAAAACAATAGCTTAAGTAAAACAGAGATAAATTCAAGGTTACCTAACAAAGTAGAAACACTAGAAAGCTTTTCACTATTTTTTTTAGATGGCAAATATTATTCTTCATCGAGAGGGCGTAGGAATAGCCAAGCACTCGCGGAAATGAACAAAGGATGAATACAAGAACCAACAAAGGCAACACGCCTGCACCCAAAAAATCATGAGTCCTAGGTGTACACTAGGTTGCCTTAATCAAAGACCAAACCCAGCAAAGTACCATGACAAACCGTGGTGCTGCCTACACGAGAGTACCCCTGTCTCACAACCTAATGCCCACAAAGATCCTCAAAAAAATCGCAGCTGCACTACAACAGGCCGAAATACCTGAAACTAAAAAACAAAAAAGCCAAGCGGACGTAACAACAATTATGCACACACAGAAGCCTCCCAGCCAGCGGCTACATCACGCAATAGCAGCGCAAAACTGACACCAACACACCCACATATAATGCAAACAACATAAGGTTAGTGCAAGACCTACTGTCGACGCCACAAAACTGTCATATATAGCTTTCCACTATGTATATCTTGATTAATTTGTTCACATTTTCTGTTCTTTAATTGATTAATTTTTCACGTTGTCTAAACAAATGGCGTGTCATAACACTTAAAATGCACTTAAAATGCATTAAGAGGTAACATAACACTTCAAAGTAAAAACATGTCTCCACTGAGATATGCTTTGTTAGTGTTGTCTCCATTGCACTTCTCTTTGCGTACTCCTTTATTGCTGTTTTTGAAGCAACACAAGTCAAATACTGCTTGGAATTCTGAGATGACGAGTTTAGTATCAGGGTGCAAATGACATAGACGAGGCAATTATTTTTATAAAAGTTTCTTAGACAAATAATTTATTTCAAATGGTTATGAGATTGGTTATCTCTCTTTTTCTCAAAATGAAAAGCTTATGCAAAGGAAGTGGAGAGAAACTACTCATGTTATTGTTGAAGATGTGAAGAAAAACAGTACTTCACTAATAAAAAATAGGGATAAGTGTGATACATTTGAAGACTATCACACATTAAGAAATTTAGCACATTCCAACCTTGATGACAAGTTTGTTTTCGAGGGGTGTGTTTTTTAGAATATAGTAAAGGCTGATTAGAGTAGTTTAAGTAGTTAAAAGGTACTTTTTTTAGGATATAGTAAAGAACAAACTAAGAGTTACTAACTCTACGACACCATTCAGCATTTTCCACATTTTTTATGCTGATATATTTAAATATAAAGGATTCTCATATAATGCTAATATTTTTTCTTTCTCTTCAACGTGCACACATATGCATGCAAAGGTGTTAATATTAATTTCGTGACTTTACATTTAATATGCAGATCTGCGTATCGGTGACGATGACTTGAAGAACCTATGTTTGATTGAAATTGAAATGCTGCTTCAGAAAAACGGACGGTCGCTTACTGACTTCAAATCTATGCCCAGGCCAAACGCAACAGACATGCCAACTTTCACAAACAAACTTATCGTTGATGAGCTAAATTACAACAAAAATGAACCGGAAAAGACACACACTGATATGTTACTGATGTTGAATGATGAACAAAGATGTGTGCATGACAAGATCATGGAGTCTGTTGGTTCTAAAGACGGTGGTTTCTTTTTCTTATATGGTTACGGTGGTGCTGGAAAAACCTTTATATGGAAAACATTGTCGGCTGCTGTTAGATCGAATGGGTTAATTGTATTGAATGTTGCATCCAGCGGTATAGCGACTCTTCTATTACCAGATGGAAGAACCGCGCACTCGACGCTGACAGTCCCTATTGAGATTAATGAGGCATCGTCGCTTACAATGGAAAAAGATAGTCCTAGGGCAGACCTGGTGCGTACTGCAAAGTTGATAATTTGGGATGAGGCTCCAATGATGCACTAATGGTGTTTTGAGGTAGTTGATCGATCAATGCGTGATATCATGTCCAAGAATGATCCCCTAAACGAGTTTAGACCTTTTGGTAGAATGACAGTAGTTTTAGGTGGTGATTTCAGGCAGATATTGCCTATTGTCCAAAAAGGATCGAGGTAGGATATTGTTGATGCCTCAATCAATTCATCAAAGATATGGACTTATTGTAATGTGTTAAGGCTTACTGTTAATATGAGATTGAGTGCATCTTCGGTACCTGCAAAGCGGGAAAAATTGCTAATTTTGGCAAGTGGATACTCTTAATTGGAGACAGTAACGACGCTTCAGATGAGAATGGTGAAATGAAAGTAGAAATTCCTGAAGATTTGCTCATATCAGACACAACAAATCTGTTGATGTCACTTATAGACTTTGTGTATCCCGATTTGAATGATAACTTTGGTGACCCGCTATTTTTCCAAGAAAGGGGAATACCCGCACAAACGCTTGATTCAGTTGAGCATGTTAACGAATATATGATGTCACTGATTCCAGGTGAAGAGAAAGAGTATTTAAGCTCTGATTCTGTTTGTCGATCAGGTGAAAATTCTGATGGTCAAAGCGAGTGGTTCACAGCAGAATTTCTTAATGGTATTAAGAGCTATGGAATTCAAAATCACCGGTTGAAACTAAGGGTGGGATGTCCAGTTATGCTGATGAGTAATATTGATCAAGCCATTGGACTGTGTAATGGTACGAGGCTGACAGTTACACATCTAGGGAGGAGCACGATAGCTGCTATCGTAATTACAAGAAAAAGGCCAAGTACCAGGGTATTCATTCCCAGGATGAATCTTATTCCGAGTGATCTAGGACTACCCTTTAAATTCAGGCGCAAGCAGTTTCCATTGACGCTTTGTTTTGCAATGACAATAAATAAAAGTCAGGGTCAATCTTTATCTCGAGTGGGAGTTTATCTTCCTAAGCTCGTGTTCACGCATAGACAACTCTATGCCGCTGTCTCTCAAGTTACTTCTAGAAAAGGTTTGAAACTGCTCATCTTGGATGAAGATAATAATGTTTGCAAGGAGACCACAAATGTTGTGCATTGTGAAGTTTTTCAAAAAGTATGATCATTGGTTATGTTTTAGAATTGTTGTTGCTATAATTTAGAAAACTAAAGTTGCGTATTGTTTATAAGTCGTTTTTTTTAATTTCTTTGTAAGGCGTACTAGTCATTACAGGATATGCAATTTCTATATAAGCAGATCCTCCTGCCATTGACTTTTAATTGATGCATTTTTCAAGTATAACAATATGTGGAACTTTTTTTTACATCGTTGTTACCCTAAAATATAATATTTACATTAGACCATTTGTTTTGTAAAAAATAAAAACAAATACCAATTGGCGTTTCTGTAGCCCAAACTATATTTATACACACCCGTAAAAAATTTAACGTTTGCATTCACAGACTAGGTGTATACATCTGACACTGACTATTATATAAAAAAATACAAATAATCCCAAGTTTTTATGATTAATAAAATACATTATGTCAACAAATAATAATATACAGTACGTCGGCGTATTTTTGCAAAAATGTTACATATGCTAAGTTTAACAATGAGTACATCTTATAATACAAATAATTAGTATAGGTATAAATCCAAATACTTTAATCGTTATGTGCAATGTTTAGTTATTTCAAAATATATACAAAATTAAGATGATATTTTTTTCCATATCAAATTTAAATTATAACCACACTTATAACTTTAAGATAACATAATCTAAAATCTATAAATTTGATCAAAAAAGTTTTTTATTTCCCTGTGCTTGGCACGGGTCACTGTACTAGTTCAGTTTAATAATTAAATCTTTCAAATCATACAAGACTCACATGCTATTTTGCTAGTAAATTTTTTGATGAGTAATGCACTCAGAGAAAGCTAATTCATCTTTTTCTTCCTCCTTTCTTATTCTGATATTTCTAACCCGTTTCAATTTTTTTTTACTAAATTTTGTTTCAATGGCTGAACAGTAATGCATTGACCCTTATCAAATCCTCTTCTTTCCTCGTTTCAACTTTTTTGACTGAATTATTTCAATTGTTGATGAGGAATGCATTTGTTGATTGACATTGTATTTAAGATGATTGATTTTTTCATCTAAAAAGGATTCATTTTATTTTGTTCATTTTTTGTCAGTAAATAGACAAAATGGCAAAATTGTTTTAAACTCGCACACATAAATAAAAGTGTCGGAGTTCAAACATTCATCATAATGTCCGGCTCAAAATTTTCAGCATATTTCTTTCACTTTTTAAACAATAGAATAAACCCTTAAAAAAATAAATAATAATATTGTCCCATACAACCAAAAGTATAAACGAAAAAAAGAATGGGAATATTGTCCCTCGGTCATATAAGGTTCCAATAATGGAATGATAATTTTATTTCATTAAATCCTCTCCATTTTAATCAATTTAATCCCATTCTATCGTACTATACTTGATCATACCTGATCAGAAGGTGACTGCCGGTGCTTTAAATGCAGTGGTTTGAGTGGTGGTAGAATGCGTCCAGAATGCTTCTTGGAACCGAGGGGGGTGTGTACCTGCAGGCGCTTCGACACTCAAGTAAGTAGAGATCAGAGAGTGAGGGTTTAGAGGAAGAGATAAGTTCTACCTTGGGGACTGCCATGAGTCCCCTATATATAGAGGTGGAGGGCTGCAGAGCCGTTGTAATGGCACACCAGGCTCTGGCGGTTACGAAATCGTGGAAAGTGTAACTGTCAGAGAGATTATTGCGGGAACATACCTTGTGGTTCGTTTAAACCGGTCTTTCTTGCTCCATGCACCCCCTTAGCGGGGAAGAGGTGTGTCGCAACTAATGTTGTCAAACGTGGTATTTAGGCTTTGAGTAATATTAGACCTAAGTAAATGGGCCAAGGTTCCTTTTGACCGGTCCAGAACAATACTCATTTTACAAAAGGAAAAAACTTACATGCACTTTTTAAAGATTGTGACTCTTAATTAAATTCTTCATAATTTCAACAAACTCATAATTTTATCAATGTTTGTTATTATAAAAAAACATTTAAGAGGTGACTTTCTAGTAACCATTAAGTTTTTCTAGTAACCATTAAGTTACTTGACGAAAAAAAGAATGTATTTTTATTTAAGAATCATACAAAAACAATCTAATTTTTGTCCTTTTAAAAATTCAATCATGACTTTGGTGTCCGTTTGTCTCTTAGGCAATATGCAATGACATTTTCAAAGTTATGTTCGATTAAAAAACACTTATTCTTGGGGAAAAGCTTTTAAGTGTATGTTTGGTTATCAACAATTAATGAGCACTAGCACATGGAAAAATTTGCAATTGATGCCCAATAACTAATTTTTAATCCATTTTGCAAATTATTACAAAAAGTTTAACAAGTCAAGCTTGAATGGTTTACTAAGGTTAGAGCCAAAGTCAGGCTAAAAAAACGCGACATATCATATATTATATTAAGAGTAGAAGTTGAATTCATGACTTTACAAATGAGTTAACTTTTTATCAATTAAATCAATCTTCATTGACATTTACAATTTCATTTTTATGATTTATTTTTATTGGTTGTTGGGTAAATTAATCTCAATTTTTTCCATATATAGTAGTATAGTTTTTATTTTATTTTATTTTTATATTAGCTTCTTTGTAGTTGTCCTTTTTGTTTTCCATGTATAGACTGTATTCTTTTCTGCATGCATGAGCCCAATAAATTTGATTGGTTGCTTGGTCTCACTCCAGGTTGTTATTTTCCTCATTGATTCTTCAATTAAAGAATCAAAACGGATTCTCTTACATTAATTGCTTGCTAAGTAATTGCCAAATTTTGCGTGATCACAGTGCGGTATAAAAGCTGCATTAAGTCACTAACCTCTAACACTCTTCCGTCATCAACCCATGCAAAGAATCTGAAACCCTGAAAAAATGGAGAAATCTTGTAGTCTACTGGCGCACTTCGACAACGGCGACACACCGGCATTATTCTCCGAGATCAAACAATCTCTCGAATCAAACGACGTCGCATCAAAGATCGAAGCACTGCAAAATGCAATCATTCTTCTCCTCAACGACGGCGATGCCGATCCTCGTCTTTTCATCACCGTAATCCGTTACGTTCTCTTCTGCGACGACCACACAGTTCAGAAATCCCTCCTTCTCTACCTCGAAAACGTTGGTAAAACCGATTCAACTGGTAAAATTCTACCTGAAATCATCCTCATTATTCAATCTCTCCTTAGTAATCTCCAACGCCCTAACAAATTCATTCGCGGTGTTACTCTCCGTTTTCTTTGCCGTATCAATGAATCTGAAATCCTTGAACCGTTAATCCCTTCTATTCTGTCAAATCTCGAACACCGTCATGCTTTCGTTCGTCGTAACGCCGTTTTGGCAGTTATGTCTGTTTATAACCTTTCTCAGGGGAAAGAGTTACTCGATAATGCGCCGGAGATTGTTGAGAAGTTTCTTGAATCTGAGCAGGATTCGTCGTGTAAGCGTAATGCTTTTCTTATGCTGATTTCTTGTGCTCAGGATCGTGCAATCAAATATCTTTTTAGGAATATTGATAGGATTCTTGATTGGAGTGAACAGCTCCAAATGCTTGTTTTGGAATTGATTAAGAAAGTTTGTATGAATAATAATAAGGGTGAAAAGGCAAAATATATCGATATTGTTAAATATTTGTTGAGTGCAAGTTCTAATGCTGTTGTTTATGAATGTGCCGGCACACTTGTTTCACTTAGTTCTGCACCTACTGCTATTGAAGCTGCTGCTAGTGCTTATTGTAAGTTGTTGATTTCTCAGAGTGATAACAATGTGAAATTTATTGTGCTTGATCGTCTTAACGAGCTTAAGAGGTATAATAGGGAGATTATGGTTGATATGGTTATGGATGTGCTTAGGGTGCTTTTGACTCCTAATCATGATATTAGGAGGAAGACCATTGATATTGCTCTTGAGCTTATAACTCCGAAGAATGTTGATCAGGTTGTTATGATGCTTAAGAAGGAAGTTGTTAAAACTCAAAGTGAGGAGGAGCATGAGAAGAATGAGGAGTATAAGCAGATGTTGGTGTGGGCTATACATACTTGTGCTCTTAAGTTTCCGGAGGTGGCTAGCAATGTTGTGCATCTGTTGATGGATTTCTTGGGAGATAACAATGTTGATTCTGCTATGGATGTGGTTGTTTTCGTGCGGGAGATTGTTGAGACGAACCCGAAGTTACGTGTTTATATAATCACTAGACTTTTAGACACTTTCTATCAAATCCGAGCTGCTAGGGTTTGTTATTGCGCTCTGTGGATAATTGGTGAGTATTGCCTGTCTCTTTCGGAGGTTGAGAGTGGAATTGCCACTATAAAGCAGTGTCTCGGTGACCTCCCCTTTTACGTTGTTTCTGAGGATGGAGAGAAAGCTGTGCGACAGGTGAACTCGACCACTGTGTCTTCTAGGAGGCCAGCAATTCTTGCGGATGGGACCTATGCTACCCAGAGTGCTGCTTTTGTACATGGCTCAGTTTCTTCTATTGAGAACTTGAGATCACTGATTCTTTCAGGTGATTTCTTCCTTGGGGCAGTTGTTGCATGTACATTGACAAAGCTTATCTTAAGGTTGGAAGAGGTTCAGACCTCAAAAGTTGAATTTAACAAGGCAACTATACAGGCCTTGTTGATCATGGTCTCAATGTTGCAGCTTGGTCAGTCTTCAGTTCTTCCACATCCAATTGATAACGATTCTCATGACAGGATCGTCCTTTGCATTAGATTGTTGTGCAATACTGGTGATGAGATAAGGAAGATATGGCTGCAATCTTGCAGGCAGAGTTTTGTGAAAATGCTTGCAGATAAACAACGCCGTGAGAAAGAGGAGATTAAAGCAAAGACTCAAATTTCTAATGTACAACCTGACGAGCTTATTGATTTCTACCATTTGAAGAGCAGAAAGGTATGATGGTTTTATATTCTTTGAAGTTTTCCTCTTCCATATTTTTATCATTGCTAATGATTGAACCTTTTTTTCGTTTCATTTATACCTATATTGTCGAGTTGTGATATGTTATGAATTTTTTGAAGTCGTCATATTATGTTGGGTGTTCTGTCAGTTGGTGGTAGTTTCTGTTAATGATTGATGATTCAGTTGCTCATTTGGTATTTCTTCAAATGTTCAATTTGTGCATGGTTATAATTCTTCAGGGTATGAGCCAACATGAGCTGGAAAATGAGGTTCAGGACGATCTAAAACGTGCTACTGGAGAGTTTATAAAGGATGTAGATGATGCAAATAAACTCAGTCATATTATTCAGCTCACTGGATTCAGTGATCCTGTTTATGCTGAAGCATATGTAACAGTTCATCATTACGGCATTGTCCTTGATGTTACTGTCATCAACCGTACCAAGGAAACTCTCCATAACTTATGCTTGGAGTTAGCAACTATGGGTGATCTCAAACTTGTTGACCGTCCACAAAATTATAATCTGGCTCCAGAATCATGCAAACAGATTAAAGCCAACATCAAGGTTTCTTCAACTGAACCTGGAGTTATATTCGCCAACATAGTTTATGAGACATCTTCAAATGTTCTTGAGAGAACAGTTATTGTTCTAAATGACATCCATATTGATATCATGGACTACATCACCCCTGCATCCTGTGCTGATATAGCCTTCAGAACTATGTGGGATGAGTTTGTGTGTGAAAACAAGGTATATCTAACTCCCCTTTCTCTCATTTGGTGCTTTTTAAAACCAAAGTTTGAATACAATTATTGTTCTACCTTTTAATGCTCCTATAAATCCCCAGTCCCCTCTTTTCATTTAAAGAAATTGTGTGCAAAACAACTTTTAGGTACTTTAGACTCACTGTTCATGGCAATCTCTATTATTGGGCTGTTTCCCCTTGTGTTACCATTAAATTTTAAGTATGTGCTCTTAACATTATATTGTTTGATATATTCCCGACATCATTGCTCTGATGATGGTAGATTGATGTTTGATATAATCCTATTTTTAAATTATTATATTTTCAAGGTTATTGTTAATTTTGTCTTGATTGCATTGATGATTGAATACAACTTCTGTATGTGTTTTAACCTTGGCAAAATTGTAAGATGATACGTGAGAGAAACATGCAGATTGATTTAATCCCCTAGGAGTAACCTAATGGTTTTTGTATAGGTTTTAAGACTTTCTAGGTTTATTTTCTATCATGTCATTGACCCAAAAAGTAACATCTTGAGTAAATTGATATTTTTGCTGTGTTGCCTACAGATATAAATTATCCTAAGAAACAATAACAATAAATACTGTAATTTATATGGGTCTGCTTCTAGTTCTTCACATATCTCTCTTTGGGTGTGAATGGAGAGATTGATCTTGGCGGTGTTTCCATTTCACTGAGTTAGGAATCGAATATTGAATCTTGCATTAATTTTTTATTCATATACTATCTGTTATAACGTGTGATGCTGCTGTCTGGTTTATTGCCTATGTTGAATAGCTGCATGTATTAGCATCATATCCCACAATGTGGTATGCTAATATGATTTTTTTTTTGTATACACCGATGCTTATTTGGCAAGGTACATTAGTATATTACAATATCACATTTTTTTTTTTTATAAAATGAATATTTGTACATGCAAAATATACTAGTTGTTAATTCTTAAAGTCACAAAATTTCAACCTGTAATGAAACAATTTGAAACAGATATCTGCATCCTGCAATAACATCACCGTAAGTTAAATTTATAAAGAAATCTTATATCTTAAATAAACAAACTTATTAGAAAGACTTATGTCCTAAATAAAACAGAAAATCGGAAAAGAGTTATAAAAAAGGATGGTAATAAGTAATAACGGAATGAAGGAGGCAAAATCACACCTAGTCCTATAGGTAGGTTTCTCTTACTGCTGCAATGACTCAATTTGGTCCTGTTGCGATGCAACTGGGAAATGCCATTCATGGCCTTGTCGGAATCAGAGACATGCAATTCATCCAAAAATGTCTGATTCACAGATTAGAGCTATAGTCATTACTCACTGTAATTTTTGGAGTTTCCTGCTTAGAACCTTGGGCTATACTCGGTTTCCTGATTAGACTTGGGACAAACTCATATCGTAAATGTCATTCTATTAGATTAACATTTATAGCTGTAGTATTGGTATGATGCTGAAACTGGCCATCACCAAGAAGCATGAATGTGATAGGGATATGCACTCAGAATAAGTGTTTCCATATTAACCTTATTTTATGTTATAGGTTGCTGTAAATATAGTATTACAAGATGAGAGGGAGATTCTGGGCCACATAATCAAGTCTACAAATATGAAGTGCCTGACTCCACCGTGAGTTCCTTTAACTTGCATACACTTCATGAATGGTATTGTGTGTGTGTGTGTCTGTGCTTGAGTATCTAATGCCAGGATTCTGTCTTTTTGAAGGAAAAATGTTTTTCAATTTAAAAGCAGGCCTAAAAATGAAATATTACTAATTGTGGGAGTCATTAGTATTTCTACATTTTAATGTTCTACAATTTGATCCATTTGGATTTCGTTGTCTATTGTTCAGTTCTGCATTGGACGGCGAGTGTGGTTTCCTATCTGCAAACCTTTATGCTAAGAGTGTTTTTGGTGAAGATGCTTTGGCGAATGTGAGCATTGAAAAGCAAGCAGATGGTAAATTGAGTGGATACATCACAGTAAGAAGTAAAACTGAGGGAATTGCTCTGAGTCTTGGGGATAAAATAACTTTAAAACAGAACGGAACCACTCAATAGAAGCAATTGCCTCATTTTCTCGCATGCTTCTCTACTTGCATGTCTTTGTCAACAACTTGTGTAGCTTCGGGTGGCAGCTAATAAACCTATAACTTCAAGCTTGGTGTTGTTATTTCTTCTAATTCTTGTGGCTTTTGCTCTGAGTTTTGGCTTTTGGTGTTGTTAATACTTGCTGCGGTTTTGTTTAAAGCACAACGTTGTATTTTCTGATTATTACCAAAAGTGCAAAGCTTGTTTTCTCTCTATGTTCTTATTGAACTGACAAATAGGTGTATTTATTTGATTGATTTTACAATCATCAAGATAACTAGCATATTATAATTTGTTAAAAAAAGAAAAAAAACTAGCACATTAGAATTGTTTTTAGGAATATAATTGTTATTATTTTATGAACCATAAGAATATATTCAAACCTCAGAACCATATATACTGTAATGGCCGTAAATTTCTAGTTCTTACACGAGTACGATTACGATTTATAGAACATGTGGGAACTAAGATTAAAAATTTAAAATATTCCTTCATATCAGTTTGATGAACTCAGCAACTTTGGCCTTGGACTGTTTAAAATTTTGAGCCATTCAAATTTATTTGGAGGTTTTTATCATGCATAACCGGTATGTTTATTAAGTTTACTAAGCTTATTTTGACTTGGCTCATACTCATTCATCTTCAGCTTTTTTCTTAATGGTGAAGACTACTTTGTAAGAAGTCTCAGACATTGTCAAATTTATAAAGGAATTCTTGCACTGTGGAACCAAATATTGTGCAAACTTTGTCTTAAACTTGCTATTTTTCACTTCACAAATCTCCAAATTTTTACCTCGATATATTTCATAATTAATTTGACATTCTCTACCTTTAGCACTTTCCAATTGCTTTGGTTTCTGAGACTTTGATTGAAAGCAGTCGATCATAATCTTGGATAGTTTTTTAGGCACTCACAAATTTGATATCAACCCCTTCAATAAAAATTCTTTACTTGCAAATAACATGATGAAGCCTAATAGAGACTAGAAACAACTACTTGTTTTAATTGTATTTTCACGCAAACTGATCAATTGGATCAAACCAAACCTTATATCATTAGCTTACTTTGGTTTAGTTTCACTTTTAAAAAATGTTGAAAATCTAAGTAGTGTAAATTTGATCGGGTTGGACACTTATTTGTTTGAAAATTGAATCAAGCTAAACTGTTCCACCCTTATATATATGTACGATGCAATTTCAGGGCAAAAAGAGCCTAAAATACAAACCAAGTCAAATACTCTTCTGTAATTATCATATCTTAATTTCCTGACACTAAAAATGCAGGTAAGAAATCTTAATTGTTGGATGATGATCATACATCTTGTATTATGACTTTGTCAAATGACCCAAATCGGTTTTACAATACAATTCAAAATATTAGTCGTAATCTTTATCCAACTGATGAGATACAATTTGGTGACTATGCAAACATTTTTTTTTTGAACCAATAGGAAAGATACACGAGCCACAACCCTCAACCAGAAATGGCCCACGCTTATCACAATTTGAGGAAGCTATTTTATTTCCGTGAGTTATCTTCAAAGCATAGTTTTAGGAATTTAAAGGAGAATCTATAATGCATGATGACGTCTTTATACGATTTTGACCATAAGTAGAGATATGTAATTGATCGAGCAAGAAAAAGTAAAAGCCATAACAAAGGAATTTCATGTTCATTAGAACAAGGATTACAGTCTATGATATAAAATGAAAACATGCAATCGATAAAATTTCCGTAATAGAAGAATCATGAGGACAAAGTACTAATACTTAAGCAAGGAGCATGCAACTGTAACTTCAAATTGCCGCAAGAGAAAAACATAGATTGCAGCTAAATTATTTATTAAGAAAACGATTTAACTTAACTCCTAGTGAACAGTGGCTTGCGAATTGAGTTGATACGATCAGAATTTCTTGATAAAATCATAAATGTGACTGTTGATACCCTCAGCAGCTTCTTGGTTGTTGAAGTGAGCCACACCTTCCTGTATAACAACTTCCTCCAAATTTGGCACATCTTTCTTAAAACCACCACTCTCGATGTATTGCTTTGTACCAAAAGAAGTGTAAACTGCATCCAAATCACCTGTGATGAACTTCACTGGCACCTTAATTTTTGATCCAGTCCATGCTGCAGTGAGCTCCCAATTTCTGTATACAAGATACACTGACATTAGCATATTCTATTAACAAATACAGCATTTGGATATAGAACTAAAATTGTACATGTTACTAGGTTAGTTCTATTAAGGTTGTACAATTTTGAAAACTAAGCTTTTAAATTGCGACAATCAAGTATATCAAATTTGAAATGTGATATCAAAATTGCAAGATTGTAATATCCGAAGAACTAAAACTGCAATTAAATTATTCGTTTTCATATAAGACCAAACAGAAATACAAGTGCAGGGCCAGCCCACGGGCAAAACAATTCAAGTTAGGGTTTTAGGTCTTAACATTTTGAGTAACAAAAATAGTTCAATTTTTTTTTTTTATTTAGTTATAAATATATAATATGACAGATGTTCGTCCAATTTAGTTAGTCAAGAAGAGGGCTTCACATCCTGCTTGACCCAGGTTTGAACCTTCGACCGGACCTGTATAAGGGTACGTGAATGATGCACAAGGGGCACCTAGTTAATTTGGAAAAATGATAGGACTTACAAGTTGAGATTTCTGTAGTAGTTAAGGGCACCACTGAATCCTGTCTTTTCAAATTTAGAAGCATAGTAAGTGATATCTTCTTGTGAGAGCCAAGAAGGGAGAGCCTTTGTACTTGAAGCATGTGGATTAGGTATCATGCCTTCTTTTGGTAGGATTGGTGGCCCAGAATTCCTACTCGTAAGCATGTTCTTGATCAACAGTTCTGGACCACCTTTCGCAAATTCAGCTTCCATTTTTCCTGGTTCCTAGCACATGGATTGATATTCGATTAGAGTAATGTTAACAACACACTCTTTGATGCACATTTCAACACACATTTTTTTACTGATAAAAATTATCAAAATTCCAAACCAAGTGATTGAGCTCAATGGTTGATGAGCTTCTCTAGGACAAATCGTTCGGGAGAAACCGAATTCGATTTTTAGCGGAAACAATTCTTGACCAGACTTTACTTAACTATCTGACCGAACTCTGGATTACTAAGACTCATTTCCCCTAAAAACCGGAGGGTTAGAACCAAAATAATAACAATAATAATAATCTAAATTCCACAAAAATTTTAAAGGACACACATGGTTTAGTTATGTATATAATCTTTATATCTAATCCTAGCTAACATGCTAACCGTAATTCCTTAACCCTAATTCTAATAAAATGGCGCCCTCACTTTTGAAATTTGAATTCCACATTTCTCTCCTATACCTACTCCTTTAAAGCACATCGGTATTCACTAACCATTAGCTTCCCAACCTCATTAAATTATGGTATGTTTCCCATACAACCAATCACAACTATATGGCTTCCTAATGCTATCTATATGTACGTTCAAATGCTGCCTTCCTCACATGTTCAATTGCATTTAATTAGTTTCATTAACTAATTGCCTTCCATCCAATTCTCAAGACCCATTCTCATAACAATTACTACTGGCTATTGTAATCTCCTAAACTTTGTCTGTGATAAATTGGATATAGTTTGCTCTCATATTGAATCAGAAGTAATTTTCACTCATTCCTCCAGTCCTTTTAATTTTTAATATGTCGGATTTTTCTCATATAATACTTCATTACTGTATTCATGCATCGTCTTTTGTTAAACTATTTCATGTAATTTCCTAAAACTGCGTTTATAACTTTTTGTTTTTAAATTAAAGTGGCCAATTTTGGTTTCGAGTTTTTGCTAAAATCATGTTTTTCCTTTATCTTAATTTTACAAGTTTAGTGCTAGCTTTATTTTTAATTTTAGTTTGAATATATCTATGACTATTTCCACTCCTAATGACCTTGCATTTTCTCCACATCTGATAACTGTCTGTTATAAGTATCCCTACATATGTTAGGTATCCTTACATTTCCACAAGGCAGCCATGGCATATGATATTGTGGCAAGACAGCCGTTTCCATTTGACATATATATGGTTTATGAATTTCAGTTTGTCATTTGTTTCAACGTAAGCAGATGCCTTCGATAAGTTATCAACTCTTAGCAACGACAGTTTTTTTCAAGTTGCTCAATTAAAGTGGCATACTTTTGTTGTTGAATTAATTCGAAGGAGGTAACTTTATATATCTGATTGATTTTGTTTGTAACTGATGTCATACATTAATTTTCATATTTTATATCCCTTTCTCATATATACACAAATTCTCATATTTTCTATCCCTTTCTCATGTAACAGAATTATTTAATTCTTCAAACATTGTTGATCGAGACTTTGGGGTTGAACTTGAGATGTTTCGTGGTCTTGAATGATCCTGCCTACAAGCAATTTGATGTCCTAATTGAGAAGATAAACGGAAGATTATGCTCCAGTGCCGGATGGCTTGAACTCCATAATGTTTACGACCTACGAGATGGTGGTTCTATACCTTTGATCAACGTTCAACCAACTTGATTTGTCATCCAAGTGAAGGATTGTTATGGTGAGGAGATCATGTATCCAAAATATTCTCCCCCGTTGTTTCAAAAATTGAACCGAGTTATGTTCCCCGAGCATATGGGGATCAGACTTTGTAATGGGGAAGTATTTCTGTTCCTTATGCACATGATCTCATGAACTTCAGACACGGTTCAGTCAAGTGGTTAAGTTATGATGATGCAGAATTGGGTTTTATGGTATTTGTTATTTTGAAAATCATCATCTTTATCAGACAAATATTATTGTGCATCTATGGTGTTCTAACCATTTAATATTTTTGTATTTCCCCCATCGCGGACGCTAACTTATGTTGACATGTTTATATACCTACTATATTCGTGACCGGAGGAAATACATATCCACACATGCGTACCATCATCCCATTACTCCGTTTGCTCCATAATCAATCACGTATAAATAGAACTTGAAGGGATACACCACTCCCCCAACTTGATGGGATACACCATCTAATTTGAAAATAAGTTATATTGTTCATTGTAAAAGCTATCTATTGGTTATTGGATTAGTTGGTGTCGTGGTATGCTAATTTGATTTGAATCTTGAAAGTCCCTTAGCATTCAAAGATGGTCATAAATTGATCTTTTTTTTCTTTTTTCAAATGAGAATTATGTCTAATGTTTTAGTAAAGTTCAATGCTTTTTTTTGTTCATTTATGAACGCGAAAAAGATCCAATTAAAAGACACATGAAGGATATTTGAAGCTTTGGTGCCAAGCAAGATTGTGTATTCTACACACGAACAAATTCAAAGAAAAAAGTATCAGTAGTTCTAAATCTAAACTAAACTATCATCAACCTTGAAAATAGTATCCACCCATTCCAAGCTATTTATTTGTGCCTAGAAAACCTCCTTTCAGTTCTAATTCTTTTAACAGATCCACATAATAATTGTGATTTGAACAAGTGACTTTAGCCATAAGAAAGAGTACCAATCGTGCTAATTAAATGATTCTAGCCTTGAAAATAGTTGCCAGTTGTTCTATTGTTATGATTGTAACCTTGAAAACCTAATAGTTGCCAAGCTGTAAACGAATCCTCTATATATCTCATTAACAGGGACTTTTCATTTTCTTCCGATTGCAGAGTTCAAATGAGATGTTAAACTTTGGTCATTGAAACGGTTAGTGCATGCACAAGTTTCAATCAATGCTCTACGCAATTGATGATTTATTGAGCATTAATTGTGACTGTTCGTTTTCTATGTGTAGGTAAACTAGATTGTGCACATGTTTTGATTTACCATTAGTTCTTCCGGACCATGCATTAGCGGTTGAGAGGTTAATCTTAGAGTATTGACATCAGATAATAAGTGGTAGAAATTAAATATGGTGTCTAAGTTTTATCGGAAGTCACATCAGCTGATAAGTAGTAGAAATATGTTGCAATATTAGGAGTTACATCAAAAAATGGTATGAAAATTTTGTTAATTGATGAAAACGGTGATTGTATTGATGCGACTTTAAATGTAGTGTATAATTTTTTTTTGTCTGAAATGTGTAAACATAAAATCAAGTCATCTTTGTTTGTTACTATGACATTCAAGTTTTTAGAATAGCATGTAATATATAATATTGCATTTAAGTAATTTTTTCAATGTGACGGGTAGCCCATCTAGTAGAATTAAAACATTAGTTAACAATCAACAACTTTCTCAAAGTCTTGTTCAATGCGCGTCTATTTTCAATTAGTACCATTTTCCTCAGTTAGGTTTCAATTTTCAAGTAAGACACGTTGCTTTGCACTAACTAAAATTATGTATTCCATCGTCATTAATCATAAGCATTTGCAAATTTGACAAGGCAACACAACAATCTCTGTTTATTTAGGCCCCGTTTGGATTGACTTATTTTGAGCTTATGTGAGTAAATAAATAAAATAGTTTATCATAGTTTCATAAGCTGCTTATGCCATATTTTAATAAGCCTAAATTTTCAGCTTACCCTCCGGCTTAACAAAGAGTTTATGAATTTAGGTAACCTCCTTCGATTCTCTCTGGATCCACTTTTTCAAAACATATATTTTAATTATAATGTTAGTTATTTTGGCGGTGCATGAGTAACGATTAACAAAATTGCTATATACTTATCTTACTAAAGTAACACACGTAACTAAAAAATTTATTAGTTTTTTTTTAAGGAAGATTTTTATTATTATTTTGTTACGTAACAAAATGAAACTGAATAAAAAAAACAAACTTAACTTGTCTTTTTTTTAACAAACTGTACACTAATATCTATATAGAGTGTATGGTTGTCTGATATGAATATTGATTTTTTTTTAAGGGCGAATATTGATTATATATATATATATTATAATATTGTTTTTTACATCTTGATTAATTATATCAACAAAAAAAAAATCTTAATAATTGTGATTAGATTCTTTGATTTTTTTTAAAATTAATAATAATTAAAACTTCAATAATTGCTTATGTCACATCCAAACACTTCAATTTATGTAAGTACTTTTTAGTGTACATATCCAAACATAAATAGCTTATCAAGTAAAAGAGCTTATGATGTAAACTCTAATGTTATAAGCCCTAATGTTATAAGTATATATATAAGCTGTTTATCCAAACGGGGCCTTAATCAAGTTAAAAATCTAACATTTTGATTAAACCCATACCAAATTGGATATTCTCTGAATCAAGTTTTTATCCGGCCTATCATCTATCTATTTCAAATAAATGGGGAAAGAGCCGTAAGGAAAACGAGAAATACTATTGTACTTAAATTGACCACCCAAAAATCAAAATCCCACGCAACAGGCAGATTGAGAGGCATATTGTCGCAACGCCATTTTTGGAAAATAAACACAAACCACGTTTTGAATAAGCAATAATTACAAGTAGGTGGGTAGTTGCCACTCTTTTTTTCATGGGTTTTATCTCAAGGAGTTTTCCTTGGTGAAGTTTTTAATGAGGCACAATGTTTTTAACACTTGTCTCCTGGGTATTTACCTAATCTCCAAGTTGTACTTTTTCATTTTTCAGTACTTTCTCCATCCCATCTTCTTTTTCCTCATTTCATATTAAGAAAAAATATATAAGTGAGAGAAAAATGATTTTGAGTGTCCTTATCAACTATTGATGCATTCGTCTTTGTTATAAATGCAAAGTAGAATAAATTGAATTGAGAGTGATGAAAGTAATATTAATTAGAGTTATAATTGTAAAAAAGTACGTCCTCTGTCCCATAATAACTGAGTCATTTGTAAAACAATATTGTCCCATAAATCTTGACCCATTTCACTTTTCAATACAACATTAATTACTTTTTTCCAATTATAACTCTAATTAATACAACTTTCACCATTCTCAATTCAATATATTTTACTTTACATTTATGATAAAGAGAATGCACCAATACTTGACAAAGGCACTCAAAAACATCGTTCTTTCTCTTTCATTTATACACTTTTCTTAATCTGTGTGAAATGGTCTACTGGCTCAATTAAACTGGGACGGAGGGAGTAATTAATATTGTATTGAAAAATGAAATGAGTCCATTTTTTTTCTGACAATATTATTTTACAAATGACTTGGTTATTATAGGACGGATGGAGTAATAAACTTTCTATAGCAAGAGCAAAAGAGAAAACTAATTATGAGATGCCAAAGTAATTAAGATGTCATAACTTTTGTTTGATGTTTTTGCAATCTATTGCTCTATAAAAGAAATTCAAAAGAGGACTCTAGAGCCAATTTTATCTCCCTTTCATCGGGGAGTTTTTGTATTATCTTCCACCTAAATTTATTTTTGTACTACTATCATTTTTAGCTCTCTTTATTATCATTCATTTTTTGGAAAGTTGCTTTTTTGACATAAAAAACTTCATAAAAACACAAGTAAAATACTTAAATGTCCTCAACGGTATTAACTACCGTTAAGGACCCGGCAACAGTTAACTACCGCTGACCCCAACGGTAGTTAACTACCGCTGAATTCATTTATTTAATTCACACTGCACAACACTTCTTCTTCTCCATCTTCGTTGCTTTTCTTCACTACCCAAATAAAATTCTTACCTGATGCTTGAAGTCTTATAGCAATTTCTTGAAGCTAGGAGCTAGAGCAGATTAACAACTTCCAAAACAACTTGATTACTCCTAAATTTTTCAATTTCTCAAAAATGTTTTTCATCTTTGTTGATTTGTTGAAAAACAGTCATAAATTAATTACTCAAAAACTTATGTTATTTACTTGTCAAAATTTGGAGGATATGAATTGCTGCAACATACAAATGAAAAGAGGAACTCAAAACAAAAGTCCAATGTTCCTGTTATTTATGGATATGAAGAAAAAAACAAAAGCTTGGCCATGGAGAAAGAGACAATTCTTCAACAGATTGATGAGGAAAAAAATTGGTGAAACAAGAGTATTGTAGTCAAAGTATGAGCTGTATAATTGATGCTAGCAGTAATGGAATGGTTGGGAAAATAAGATTGAGCTGCATAAATCCCATTGATAAAAGTAAAGTTATTATTTTGCTGTGTAAAAGTGATTCAACGGTAGTTAACTACCGCTAAGCCAGCGGCAGTTAACTGCTGCCGGACAAACCAACGGTAGTTAACTACCGCTAGGGACAATATTGTATTTTCCATGTGTCATTATGAAGCAATAGATGTCAAAAAAGCAATTTTCCATTTTTTGTGCTGCTCCAGTATCATTTTTATCTCTCTTAATTATGATTCATCGTTGTACTACTAGTATCATTTTTATATCTCTTAAGGATTAAATATTACACTTGTCCCTGCAAATATGTCTCGTTTAAGTTTTGATCCTTGTAAAAAAAAAATTATGAAATCCGTTCTCGCAAAATTTTCTGTCTTTTAAAAAAGCCCCTAGGCCTAGTTTAGTGGTGATTTGGCAGATTTTTGCCTATGTAGAAGATGCTGACAGTAGATAAGTTGTACACATGGCATCTAGGTGTCATTCATTTTATTTTAACATTTTAAAAAAATTTAATAAATCAAATAATATATTTTTGAAATAAAAAAACCAGTTTAGTTAATTAAAAAAACAAAAAAATAATACAGCAGAGAAGGGAAAAATCCTACGTTTCCCCTTTCCTCATACTTCCATCTTCTTCTTCCATATGTTCTTCTTCACACAACATTCATCTTCCTCACAACCATAATTATCTTCTCAAATAAACATCACCAACCACAACCTTGAATTGTAATAACTCAGAAAACAATTCCATTGCTTGCAAACCCTAAATCCCAATTAAAAATGAGTTTTAAAGAGTACTCAGATTGGGATCTAAGTACCCATGTGAAGAATAATATGTTTGATTTGGGTTTGAATCAGATTCGAGCACATAATCGAGTGGTGGGTCGCATGAATTAGAAGAAGAAAACGATGGTGGAACCACCTTCGAATCCGGCAGCACACAAACCCAAATCTACCAGCGGACTCCATCAGACCTTCTCATGGATTTTTCGTTTCCATAGGAAATCAAGTGCCTTGCCTCTCTTATTCTTTCCAATTTTAACAAAAACTCCATCAGAACCAAATGTTGATTTTGTTTCCTTTTGTGCTGTAAGGATTAAAAGGGTTCTCATGTTCAATTACTCTACCTCTGCTCAGATCTGGAGCCTTTGAGAACAAATTGAACAGAGAAGAAAAAGCAACCATGGTGGTGTTAGGGAAAAATTGGGGATCGAGAGAGTGAGTTTTGTTGGGGAATGATTTACCTCTTTGTTCTTTTGGATGATGAATTAATTTCTTCCTTTTTGTTCATGTGAATCTGGATTTGAATTATGTTTATTGTTGGGCTTTGTTTCATGTTGAATGATGAATTAAGTTCTTATGTTTTTTTGCTTTGGAATCCTTCATTGTTGTTGGTTGGATGATGAATAATGAGAAAATATATGGGTTGATGATGAAGTTTTGGATGAAGAGTTGGGTTTGGGTTGGAGATGAATGTTTTTCAGGAAAAATCTGGGTTAGAATTATTAAATGCCATGTCAGATGCCATGTGGCTGCTTATGCCCAATCAACATGTGCCACGTCGGCATCTTGGTGACATGGCCTGACTTAAATGGGCTCAGGGGCATTTTTAAAAGACCAAGATTTTTGCGAGAATGGATTTCAATATTATTTTTTTACGAGGACCAAAACTTAACCAAGCCATATTTGCAGGGATGAGTGCAATATTTAAGCCATCTCTTAATTATCATCTCTCTCCTAACAACTCCCATCATTTCTCTTGTCTCGCTCCCATTGTTTGTATGCATGAGAGATTCAAACTTCCTCCCAAAGTAAAGAGATTTAGACGAGAAAAATATTCATTTATTTTTTTTTAAATTTATACTTGTAAAAAAATATATTATGTATTTATTTAAAATTTATACATTTTTTTTGAAGGAGTATAATATGTTTTTATTTATTTAAACATAACAAATTTTATAAGCATTAAATTTTTTATAACTTCTCCCCATTAAAATCAAACAATATACTCTCTCTTTTACATTATCAATCAATTATAACCGTTATATTGTTTGATTGAGTGTGAATTTTTTTACATAGGAAAAAATAAAAATAATAATTACTTCCGTTCCCTAATTTTTGTTTTACTTTGTGACAATAGTATTCTTTTTCAAGTGTCTAAACTGATAAAACTATCTGAGTTTTGTCTATTAATAATCTCAAACTACGGTAAAGAGGAAGAGGGTTAAAGCATAGTCACATGGTTCACAATTCGCTTTAGTATGTGGTACGGGTTCGCGGTTGGTAACTTTTGAAGAATTCGGTATGTGGGGGTATACCTTGTCACATGGTGCTCCAAAGTACCGCGAACCGGTATGTACGAATCGGTTCGCGGTTCACCGCAAAACCCATGAATTCTGTGACTATGGGTTAAAGTCAAAAGAGCAGTTAAAAGGAACAAATTAAAAGTTGAAACACGTCAGTAATTCCAATACAAATTAAAATCATGTGTTTAATTAGTAACTTAGACAGATTCAAAGGGGAGTAATAATGCAAGCAGAAATAGTAGCAGTTCAATTCTGTAATTAATCAGTTGTATACAAAGAATAAGAATATAAGAAAACGAACCTGGAATCTGCAGATATAGTAATCATCTCCAAACAAAGCTCGCATGCCATCAACTGGTTTCACTTTGGGGTTTCTGGGTAAATACGGAACACTCAAACAAACATAAGCTTTGATTTTTTCAGGGCGAAATAAACAAAGATACCAACCAATCATGGCACCCCAATCATGAGCAACAAGAAACACTTGGTCAACGCCGAGTGAGTCGATGAGAGCAACGATGTCACCAACCAGATGGAAGATTGTGTAGCTGCTTATTGAACTGGGAGCATCGGTGTCGCCGTAGCCACGAAGATCTGGAGCAACAGCACGGTAACCGAGGGAGCCGAGAGCCGCAATCTGGTGGCGCCAAGAGTACCAGAGTTCAGGAAAACCGTGAAGGAACAAAACAACTGGACCTTCTTTTCCTTTCTCAGCAATATGCATTTTGATGCCATTCACTTCCACCGTTCTGTGTTCTATTCCTTCCATCTCTCTTTTTTTGTTTGTGATGTGTATGAGTTTGTGAAGTGAAGGCGATATTTAAATATAAGCGGAGACTTCTACTGTTCTACACCATCACTTTAACGAAGAGGACCATTACTTAATGGAAATGTTTAGGAATTAAAAAAAGAATTATTTTTTTAAAAATTGTGTATTCTGTTTTTTAAAAGTTGAAATATTGCTTTTTTCAATATGAATCATGTCTCATCGATCAATAGTAAATAGTGAAATCATAACGCGATATCCAAGGATAATATGATACTCTACTGATAACATATACTGACCTAACCCATCAATCACGATAGCTAGAAGAAAATCCTGAGCATGTGCTACTTGCAAACATCCAAAAATTTTGTCTTCTATCTCGTGGTCATGTCAAACTTAACTTACATATCCCAAACACTTTTACTAAAAGAGTGTGCCCTGTTTGTCGTAAGGTGTGTCTGGATAATTTTGGAGAGCATGTTGTTCATTGTAAGGAGCTTCCCGGCTTTAAGTACAGACATGACTTTGTTAGGGAAATACTTTTTGATATTTTCAGACCGACGGGAATATCAGTAAAGAAGGAGGCGCCTGTGAACTTCCTGACCGACCCACTAGATAGAAGATCAACACTCAGGTCTGCGGACGTTATGGTGTAAGAATGGGTAGGTGGAAAACATGATTGTGTAGACTTTACAAGGGTTTCACCACTTGTGGGGTTAGGTGCCGGACCTTTTATTGTAGGACATGCAGCCCTAAAAGTTGCGTCAAGCAAAGTGACCAAACATGAGAAAGCGTGTTCTGACAATCATCATGTTTTTATACCATTTGCTTTTGACAGTTTCAGTTTCCTAGCACCAGAGGCTATTGACCTTCTACATAGAGTTCAAAATGTCATGCATAGCAATGTCATATCTCCTAGATCCAAGAATGTTGTGTTCACAATGATTAGTTTTGCCATCCAAAAACGTCTAGCGGCACTTGCCTTCTATTCAAGTGTAAATAATGGTTTATATATAATAGTAAATTCAATCATGTTTTTTATTTCTACTTTTAGTTTCTTAACCAGTGCCTCGGGAACACCGGTTAACAAAATCCTTAATTAATTGTTATTAAATTCATAGTACTTTACTTTAGCAACATCGTGGTCATTAACTTATTATTAAATAATATTTCATTTCTTGAGATTGGGATAATAAATAGACCAATAAAAAAAAAGAGTGGTGATAGGTATACACACTTAGGTGGCATACCACTTTGTACCACTCTTATGTGGAATTTCATTTTTTTCTCTTCTGATTCCAAACCAATCCTTTCTCTCACAGCTCTCTATCTCTCTGCAACTCTCTGTACAACTCTCTCACTTTTTCTTCTCCGGCGAACACACCCCCGCCCTCTGCCTCTCTAACTTTCTCCCTCCCTCCCTGCAACTCCCTCAGTCATCTCTCTCTCTTATCCGACCACCTCACCACCGCCCTCTGCCTCGTCGTCGTCACCAACTCCCTCCCACACCGCCATTTCGATTTCATTCTTTCTCTACTCCGAACGTAGTCGTCGCCGTCACAGTAGATCTGGAGAAAAAATGCAAATTGATGACAGAGGGTGATGTGATGAGTCAATAATGAGTCATTAATTAGTGTCTTTTATTTAATATTTAAGTTTATTTTAATTAAATTTAATATGTTTTTATTTTCTTCTAGAACTATTTTACTTCAATTGCAAGTTATTTTATTTTAGGAACAAATATTTGAAAGATGGAGTCTTGGAGCAAAAGAAAGGAGAAATGGAGCTGATTTATGCTAAAAATATGAAGATCTCATACAAAAATATCTTGTGCAAGGATTCATGTTAAAATTATGAAGATCTCATACAAAAATATCTTGTGCAAAGAATTTGAAGATCTTGTACAAAAATATAGCAAGTGGCGCGCCCCTTTTGCCCTTTTGTTGCTTTTGCTTCTTCGACAAAGCTGCCTATTTTAGTATTTCTGACTTAGAGCCCATGGTTTCTTGTGCAACACTTTAGTGATTTAATTCTTGGGGCTCAAGTCAATGTTAGACTATAAATAGAGCAGCCATCTAGTTTGTAAAACGATCTTTTGTTCTTGGAATAAAAGTTCACCTTTATTTTATTGTTATTTACTTTTTTGTTCTTCGTCTTCTTCTCTTCTATGTCTACAATGAACGTGAGTGAGTAGACTCTTCTTGTCTTGAGATTGTTGGATAAGTCTGAAGGGATTTTAAGAGGGGTTTTTCAAAATTTTAATCCTCTTTGCGGAAGAAATCCCATTGAAACGGATCTTGATTAAATCATTAATCACAAATCAAACAGAAACTTAAACACTTTAAGATTCATG
>Ga0228710_1001173_pt1 | contig 38287 bp, 19 predicted proteins | sample MedpolnodulmetaG_FD_177995 | JGI IMG/M metagenome (GOLD analysis project Ga0228710, IMG submission 177995) | Root nodule microbial communities from Medicago polymorpha collected in Santa Monica, California, United States - pink nodules | ecosystem: Host-associated > Plants > Roots > Nodule...
CATGGAAATTAGGGTAGCCGAGTTTGCATGGAAATTAGGGTATTCTGTTTGTAAACGTATTAAATAAGTGTACAACAACTTTAAAAAAAAAAAAAGTCTACAAAAACAATAGATATATACAAACGATGACACAACAGGATAAGAATGAAAAGTTCATCAGTGAGGAGAAATATTAGGGATTGCTGCATGTTAGAGGGAATTTGTTAGGTTAAATTGGTGTACTGCATTTTAGATGGAATTTGTTAGGATAAATTGTTGCTTACCTAATGCAGCATTTTAGAGAGAAATTATTATGTTAAGTTGCTACAGACCTTTTAAATAAGGATTTCTCAAGTAAAGGAAATATGTTAAGTTGCTTACCCATGAATCCAACCTCTCTGTTATCCTCATAATATGGGCTTTATAAGCATAAGGTTCTTGGAACCAAATCCTCATAATATGGGCTTTATAAGCATAAGGTTCTTGGAACCAACAACCACAGAGGCCTTTTAGTTCTCATACACAAGTCATTATGTTTTGTCTATTTTTTTTAGATTTTGGCTCTTCTCCCAACACATTTTGCTCGCGCCCAATTAAACCATCAAAAATACCTCTGCATTACTTAATTAACGCAAGTGTTAATCTCTGCGCAACTTAAGTAACACTGCGTGAGTTAAGTAACGTGGCGTGACTTAACTTACGTTGCGTGTTGTTTTAAACACAGGTAGAACCTCATTTCCTCATTTCTATCTAAAATCTCCAAAATCTCTCTCAAATCACCAAAATTCAAAATTCCTTCAACTCCAGATCAAACAACACTCCATTAGCAAGTAAGTTTTCATAATCAAACACCATTAAGCTCTTGTGCTTATATGTTAGATTTTTTCTCTTAAATTAGAAATTTTTTTAGATTTAGATTTGTTTAAATTTTGGTTTTCTTGGCAAAAAATCATACAATGTTTACATGAAAATGACTGACTTATGTTGCTTAAATGTTTAGATGTTTGCATGTTTATGTTGTAGTTTCGAGTTTTAGAGAATTTTTTTAGATTTAGGATTTGTTTAAATTTTGATTTTTTTTTGCAAGAAATGACTATATTTACATGTAAATGACTTATATTGCTTAAATGTCTAACGCTCGACGAGGGGAGAATATCATTCAGTTGGGTGGAATACGTTCGGTATAAACGTTCAACGCTCGATGAGGGGAGAATATCACTCAAATGGGTGGAATTAACGAACGACAATAACGTGAGGACCATGTTTTGGGAGCACAACATGTTCCAGTGGATCGATATGTGTGTAACGTTGCTGAGATCAACCGAAGATATTCTCAAGAGTTTGATTCCGCAAGAAGATCGTGATTAGGTAGGGAATGCACCTTCCAACTACAACAATTGTTTTACTCTAAAATGGGGTAATTCAAACTTGTTAAACGATAGTTCCCAAGCATTCACTCGGCATTTCTATTGTTCCTTTCGAAAGATTAAATTCCTATTAGGCTGGTTTAGATGAAGGTATTGAAGTGTCAAGGAATGAACATCATTCTTTTGAAACTTGAATACCATCATTAAAACCAAGCCTAACAATAATTTAATCTTTTGAATGGAACAATAGAAATGTCGGATGAATGCTTGAGAGCTTCTGTTTAACTAGTTAGAATTTACCCCATTTCAGAGGTAAGACAATTGTTGTAGTTGGAAGGTTTTATCCGAATGTATTGTAATGATAGAACATATTTAGGAACTTTATGTAACGTAACGTAATGCAACTTTTATTCGAATTTATTGTATACGCAACTTTTATTCGAATTCACGCTGAGTTTCATTAGTCTTTATTCGAATTTATTTAATACGAAATTTTTATTCGAATTTACGCTGGAATTAATACATAAAATAAATTGAACAAAAATAATCATAAAATAAATGTGAATATAAATAAAAAAGAATGAAATAGAAATAATACATAAAACATCTCATTTTATTAATATGATTGATACAATTACAATAATTGATACATTTTATTCGAATTTACTAAATCTACTTCTTTGGGTAAAAATTTAGAGACCAGTCATAGGGTAAAAAGATAGCGATCTTCATGGGATAAAAAGACATCAACCCTTGGGGTAAGTCTAAATCAGGTTCTTTTTATACCCCAAGAAGATTTTTTTTATCCACGGTAAAAAGTTTTAGGGGTAAAAAGAAGAAGATTTAGTTTTACCCCAACGGTTAACCTCTTTTTACCCCAGGAGGATCGATCGGCCTATTCTTATCCCTCGATTGGCCTATTTTTACCCCTCGATTGGCCTCTTTTTACACCAAAATAAAGACAAAAAAAAGAATAACGGGAGAAAGTGAGAATGAGAGATGGTGTGAGGAAATGAGGAAGTTTGGAGGGGTATTTATAGGTTGGAATGTAACATAGGTTATAACTGCAATAAATGTAGTCAAAAAACGTGCAAAACTTGTAAAAAAACGTGTAGAATTAAGGTTGAAAAGCTGACCACGGGCCAAAAAACGTGTGTTCTTGAGAGCAGACCACCGGCCAACTTGCGTGAGTTAACTCGCGCTCAGACCAGTGGTGCGTGACTTAACTCATGCAGTGGCATAATTGGAAATTCAGTTGGGCGCGAGTGTTTTATGTTGGATAAAGAGCATAACTCTTTTTTTTTGTCTATTAATTTAATTCCACGTGTTGTGCTTTTCTATCATGCCTCTATTTACACCTGTATTATTAATTTAAATATGAAAAATGTATTAGCCAAAAAAATTATTTAAAATGTGTTAAAAGTATTTAGTGTATATATAATATCGAATAACTCCTTTTTTTTTTTGAAAGAAATATCGAATAACTCCTTAAAAAAAATATGATATTAAATAATTATATATTTTGAACTATATATATATAGCCAAATTTTAGGCCTCAGCCTTCCGGTTCAATGCAATTTAATATAGAGAATTTTCTAGTAGAGACAGTTCATAAAACCGAGTCATGCGGTTCGATCAATGGTCCAGTGGTTCCACCAATGACCTAGTATCTTTGTCGAGTCGATCATCGGTCCGGTTTTTAAAACTATGATATATCTAATGTATTAAGATTTTTGGTAAATAAGTAGTGTCAAAGTCTCTTAGTAGTCATGGATGTTTAGCTCATTATCGCTCCCCGAAGCTCCCTAGTTTGTCCACCAAATAGTATTAGAGCCCCGATTAGGCTACGTGGGAGAGCGAAATAAATGTTTTATTTTATTAATATTGTAGTTTAATTAAAGTTTCTCACTAAATTTTATTAAACTTACATTGCCACGTCAGGCTCTCCAACGGATATATATTGGATATTATATTTATGGACAATATAAATATGAAATTTTTTAAGAGAATCTGTAATTAGTTTACCTTCTATTTTGAAAGAAAAAAAACTCATAAATGAGTAATGATATTTTTTTTGACAAAATAATGATTTTCTTTTATAAAACCCATAAATGAGAAATTAATATAAGCATTTTCTTAGCATATTATAGAAGGTGTGATATTTTGTACCAAAACAAAAAAGAAGGTGTGAAATGTGTGCAATTTTGTTCATAGGGAAGATTTGGAAAAACAAAAAGAAATGCAATCATCATGATGACAAGATATTGATGTCATATGAATGAGGAAGTGGACCCCACCCGCCCACGCTTAAATGTCAAATGTCAGAACCAACCAACTCAAATGCAAAAAAACTTCTTTTCTTTTTCTGCGCGTTACATTACATTTCTAAGACTATATATATATGTCATCTAATCCATATATTGTTCACATTTCACATTCACATTCACATATAAAAAACACAAAAGACACACGCAAAAAAAGCTTATAAGAATCTTTTGCTACTGAATTTGATTATAAGATCTGTATCTTTTTCAATGTCAGGAATCTGTTCTGCTTTTAACACCCCCAGGTTTGTTCTTAACAAGTTTTTAGCCAAATCTCAACGTGAAGGAGATGGTGCTGTTGTTAGAAGAGGCATTGGAAGGTATATATTCATATATTCTTCCACTTTTCTGCTGTTCTTTATATTCTTTATATATGCATTTCATTTTCTTGATCATTTATTTATTTTTTTGAATAACTTGTTGTGCATTCATTTGATATGATTTATGTGATGTGATTATCAGAAGTGAGTTGAAGAACTTGGATCCTTTTCTAATGTTGGATCACTTCTCAGGTACAATATATAGAAGAATATTTATGTTTGAGATTGAGACTATAAGGCTTTGTTTGTTTGTTTGTTTGTTTTAAGTGTTAACTAAGATCTGTTTATTTTCTTGTTTGACTTTGCAGTATCTCCTCCTGGAGGATTTCCTGATCATCCACACAGAGGTTTTATATTTGTTTATATATTTTCACTTTCTTTCCTCAATATTTTATACATATATATTTTGTTTTGTATAATAATATCTTGATTTGCATATCTCCTTTGCAGGTTTTGAGACAGTCACCTACATGCTAGAGGTATGTATATGTGTATATTGACCATCTTTGTACCACACTTCCGTGTTTCCGATGTTTAACATGATACCGACACATTTAATTATATGTAGTGAATTTATTTTCTTTAAGTTATTACCAAAATCTATATATATGTTATGTCTGGTGTCGGTGTCTGTATCTGTACTTTGTAGACGATGTATTGTCTTGTTAAATTTAATTTACCTTCAAGGTTGGTATATTATTGTCATTTTATTTGCCTAAAAAGTTTTACATTGTTGGAATTCAGGGAGGTATAACTCACCAAGATTTTGCTGGCCACAAGGGTACAATAAGAACTGGTGATGTTCAGGTAGGTAGTTCCCAACAACACTAATTGATCAAAAGAGTTGTACAAAAACATAAGAAGCTTAAATGGAATTTGGTTAGTTATAATCTTTCTTATATATTTGTCTTTTTTGTGCAGTGGATGACTGCAGGGAGGGGAATTATTCACTCTGAAATGCCTGCAGAAGCAAAAAACAATGGACTGCAATTGTGGATCAATTTAGCAGCTAATGACAAAATGTAATGTAATATTTATTTAATTTTAATTATTTTATTGGTGCAAAGTATATTTTATGGATAATTAATCTTCGTTGGAGAATCTGGCTAATCAATTTTAGTATGGTCTCCCCCTCCAACCACATTTTTTTCATTCACAAAACTCGAACTCGAGACCTTATTTAACAAGTCTAAATATAATTTCACTTGAGACCATATTACAAAACTGCATATATTTAGTCTTTTTCAATTCTTCACTAGGGACTAAAAATATAGAATTATAATCTATATTCTATAGGGATAAAAATTGGATACAAAGACTAAAAAAAATTGAAGCTACTATAATAAAAAATATATCGCAGCATGACAAAGTTTTGAACCGTTTCTAAATAAAAAAAAAAGTTTTGAACCGTTATTATTGAACCGATTAAGGTTATTATTTTGACATTTTACTAATTTACTTAGTTTGACTTTTGATTCAGGATTGAGCCAAACTATCAAGAACTTCTAAGTGAGAACATACCATCAGGAGAAAAAGATGGTGTTGAAGTGAGAGTGATAGCAGGAGAATCAATGGGAGTGAATTCACCTGTCTACACAAGAACACCAACCATGTTCCTTGATTTCACCATGATGCCAGGAACTCAAGTTCATCAAACTATTCCTGAGTTATGGAATTCATTTGCATACATAATTGAAGGAGAAGGTGTTTTTGGTTCACCAAATTCATCACCAATTGTAGCTCACCATATCACTGTTTTCACTCAAGGTGATGGACTTAGTGTTTGGAATAATAACTCTTCAAAGCCTTTGAGGTTTGTGCTCATTGGTGGACAACCATTGAATGAACCTATTGCTCAATACGGTCCTTTTGTCATGAATACACAATCTGAGATTGAGAAGACTATTGAAGACTATCAATATGGTAGGAATGGTTTTGAGATGAGGCTAAATTATAGGTCTCAATAGTTAGTTATTATTAAGACTTTTGTCTACTTAGCTAAGCTAAGATTATTCTATTATAGCATTTAATTTATATACATCGTCTGCGTAAATTTTTTCAAACATTGTCAATCAATCACAATCGTTATTATATTAAGAATGTTTGACTTTTATCATAACGATTTATAAAATCATGAACATAAGTGATTGTGATTTATCGGCAGTTTAAATTATTTATATTGGCGAAGTATGAAAATTAAACTCTTTATTTTATTTATATGAAATAAAAAAATAACAAGGTTGCTTTTCAGCTATCCTTTTCAATGTTATAAGCATAGCTATCAAGGTAGTAGGAGCTGAAAAGATATCTTTGGTTATTATTGTATCATTTCCTTTCCATGTACTAAAAGTTTCTAGAAGATTTAAATTGCTGCTGGTGCAAGTGCAACTATAATTTGTCTCTCAAGTCATCATGGGTCAGCTTATCTTGACCTTTTTCCCCCTTTCATGACCACTTTCTCTCCTAATAATTAGTTTATTTTCAATGGATTTCTTCTTTTGTTCAAAATGTTTATTTCTTTTGGGTAGTTATGATATGATGGAAAAGAGCAAATAATTTTTTACATAATATTACTACAAGTTGACTTTATCGTTACTTGAAATAAATACATACTACAATGATTTCAATGTCAAAAATAAAAAAAAATAGCGTAAAACTGGTTTATTCTCACTTATTGGAACTTTTTAGGGTAGTTTTTTTTCTCTTTTAACTTGAATATCTTCGAGCGCGACCGTAAAGACTAATTGCTTGAATAGATGGGACTTCAATTAGTGACAAAAAAAATTTTATATTTAACACTGTTGTGTATTTTTAGAGCTGAATTCAAATCTAAAACCTCTAGTGAATTTTTAAAGATTTCCTTTGAGATTTTATTGGTAAGAAAAGAGTTTATGGTAATGGTTGTGGAGGGAGAACTGAGATGGGGATGGGTGGGTGTGTGCCACGTCCCACCATCTCAGAATTTTAAGATTTTCTTATAAAATTTGTTGAGTTGAACCCAACTGTGATGTATTGACAAATTTAAGCATATTGCTTTTTTCGACAAATTTAAGCATATTGTTTCTAGAACTTTATATTGTGGTGTATAAAAATGGCTAATTTATTTTGACATCATTATAAGGACAGACTAGGGAATACTGGATACGCTTTAAACAAAACAAAACAAAAATGAAAAAGTACAAAAGTGTGCTATTATATATATTTTTACAAATATCAAAAAAAAAATTCTCTTAAAGTGAAGGTCCCTCAAGTGGCATCACACCCTTTGTCATAGATTTCATAGCAGAAGATCACAATGTCTCTAGCCCCCATTTTCCTTCAATCCTATGATATAATATGGTTGTAATTTAATAATTGTTTGTTTGCAAAGAGCTGCATAAGCTCAGTGAGCACATACATAGTGGAGGTGGTGGAAGGGTGATAAAGTGGACAAGATCATAAAAATTGATCTTATGGTGAAGTCTTCCATAGTGGGATTAAGGATGTGGTTTGGGAGGATCAAATATGCTCTCTCTTAACTATATTGTGATATAAGCTCCAAACTTTTTAGTCATATTACAAATATCCTTAAAATCAAAAGAGACTCGTGAACTAAAACCAACTTCTTTCTAGTTGACTATTCACCAAGTACAAAAAAACTCGATACATGCAATTCTCTAGCAAACCTTCAATGTAATAGGCAAATGAGAAACTTGTAAATTATACCATCCACTAATCAAGAACAACAGTCATATCTAAGAAATCACTAAACATGACATAAATGGATGTCCACTTCATAAGTTTGATTTTTCTGACTAACTTTCCAATGAGCATTTGTCCATTGGAAGTTCATGAAGCCACCATCTCTGGTGACACCTCAACCACCACTGCCAAAAACGTTTGCGCAAATATTAGCAAACACTTACGATGTACCAACTATCCAACTAAACGATGCAACAAGAGAAAGTCACACCTTTGGGACGTGGATTCATTGAATTTAAATTCTCAATGTTGGAGGATATGTGTCGTGTTTGGTCCATCGGTGTTTACAACTTAGACTCGGGTCTTTTGAGACTTTCAAAATCGTCCAGTGATTTCAGTCCTTATAATAAATGACAAACCCACCAAAAAAGAGTATTGGGATCTGGTACACATTTTTTGAAATAGCATCTGGTGTTGGGACTCCTTTCACAATAGGTGAAGCAAACAAGAATGTACTTTTGAACATGGCAAGTATCTTAGTGGACAAGAATGACCTTTGGTTCGTGTTTTATGTTTAGGTGGATTATGAAAAACTACCATCTTTTGGTACAAATTGCAAAGTTATTGGTCACATGATTCATAATTGCAACAAACTTTATGATGTTAATGGTCCTTGGTTAGGAAATGGCAAAGATGAGAAGTACAAGAAACAGTCCAAGATCTCAGATACTACTGATCAAAATATTGGCATAGGAAAGACGGATAAAGGAAAAAAATCTTAAATTGTTAAAGACTGGGTTCAAAAGGTTGTTGATCCGAAACAGAACAATATCTTGCATGACAAGTCACAGAATGCGCAGAACAAAACTATGGCACCCAAGTATTTCCCGAATGACAAGGAGGCAAACACCTCTTTTCATTTTGCTTTGGTGAATGTTACAGATGAGATAGTCCAAAACAACCTGGGGAAAAATTCATCACCAGTCACACAGGAAATTTGCAGAGGAATTCAAGGTCAAGGAAAACCATGCAAGAAATTTCCAGTAATGCAATGGAGCATAATCAGCATTCAAGTGCTGATAATAACATTCATGTGATTAATGCAGAGCACTCTAACCATAATGATGATGGTAATGTTCACAAAAATGAGGAACAAACTACTTCAATTCCTTTGGGGAATGAGTCAAGTTTCGTTGCAGACAATCCTGACCCTCACACTAACAATAACACTGATACAACCACAGAAAAGGACACATCTGCATCTGAGCCACAAAATGATGATACCACAAGAATAGATGCAGACCATACAACACAGAAATCCCCCTCAAAAGTTGCTCAGATGGAGGAACCAATTCCTGATAGTCAGCCCAACAATGCAATGGTTGATACCAACAATAAGGATGATCAAGCTACTAGAAGCGAAGCAGAACACTCGACACAGGAATCTCCTTCAAAAGCTGCTGAGGAAACAGTGCCTGATAGTCAACCTAGCATTGACATTGTGGATACCAATAATAATGAGTTTGGTTTAGTCCCCTCAACTTTATTTTGTATTTTTTTTCATTTCGGTTTATAATATTAGATAAGTGCGCTATTTCATTTACCCAAAAAAAACTATTCAAAAGATATTTCATGAAAGAAGGAGCCAAGCCAAGTGAATTTTAATTAACCAAACCAACAAAAAAAATCAAATTCATTTGTCAAAAAAAAAAAATCAAATTCAGGAACAGCAAGAAAAATAGGTAGAGTCCAAAGCAGAGGTTTCCATGAAAAATAAACCTTCTGATTCCGCTAGGCTTTTGCCTTCTTCGATGCTCATATCCCTTATATTATCCAAATCACACTTGTTTCCCACCAGCATCATTGCCACTGTCGTCTCGCGATTATCTGTATCACAGTTATCAAACACACAAAATGGTACTTCAGCCTTCTAGCTATACATAAAGTTTCATTATAATCAAACAATTTTAAATTACAGTGAACAACCTCAATTAAAGACGCAGATGTAAGTAAGGGCCCGTTTGCATAGCCATATTTGAGCTTATCTACTGGTATAAGCACTTGCGACTAGTGAGAGATGTTCATAAGTTGTATTGAGCTTATATCTATAAGCTCTCCAGATAGCTTATAAAAAAAACTTACAATGAAACAGTTTAAGTTTATGTTATCTTTCGTTACAGAAATAATGAGTGCTTATATATGATAAGCTGTTATGCTGTGAGAAAGAAAATTACCTTGTTTTTCAAAACAAGGTCTATACATAGTTTTGTAGGTCTTCACAACAGCATCGGCCATATTTGCTCATATTAATATCAAAGTTTGCAACATAAGCGCGACCCATTCTTGAAGCATGAATCAAATAGTATTGTCTATCTCTTTCCTATTAATTTCTTTCCTTCCTGTAGAGTGTGGGATTGATTAATTTGTAAACAATTAAGATGATATAATTAACACTGTCAATTTCACATAGCACAATCAAGATAACATAACCTAACTACCGAAGATCATAACTAATGCAAGATATAAACAAAAAGCATAATAATAACAACATACAGATACAATACAACTAATGGTAATGGAAAATCAAATTGTGCGCAACAAAAGAAATTAAACAATAGAAAGAAAAGAAGAAGAAAAAACTATATGTATGTATCGATGAATTTAGATTTTTAAAACATATAAAAGGAAAAAAGTGACAGACTCAAAATTAAAAGCATCACATAACAGTAAATTAATTATGAGATCAAGTCTAGAAATAGAAAGTGAAGTAAAAGAAGGTACTGACTCTTGAGTTCATTGAGCTGTCAACTGGCGCTATCAAAAGTGGTTCTCTGGCTAATATCATAAACAACGAGAGCACCAACAGCCCCTCTGTACTAAGCACAAGTAACAGCACGGAACCGTTGTTGACCGGCGGTATCCCGATCCTGAGCCTTAACTTCATTAGAATCAATTTCTAATCTATGCGTTTGGAATTCAACACCGATTGTAGCTTTGGAGTGAAGATTGAACTTGTGGTGAGCGTAGCGTGAGAGTGGGTTGGATTTACCGGCGGCGGAGTCGCCAATAATGACGACTTTGAAGAGATATTCTTCTCCTCTTTTGTCTTCTTAACTTGACATTGTGTTTGCTTCGCTGTGATTGACATGATATGATAGAAAGATAATTATAGCACACCACGAAGTGAACAACCTGGCTTGGACAAATTGCGCTTTTCGTTTTTGGTAAAGCAAGATTAATTTGAATCGAAAACAAGATAAACAACCTGTTAGAAACTTTAAATTAAGTTAAAAGACCGTTGATGTCGTTTTTCCAAAATTAAATTAGAAGAAAAGGCATTTCGGGAAGAACTTTTTGTTTTTTATTACATCAAAAACTATTATTCTTATTACGTGTATAGTTAGTTGATTTTGCTTATAATTGAGTTTGGTGAGAGTATAATATAAGCAAAAGGATAAGTTATAAGTTTGTTACATAATCCAATATTGCCTGTAACTAAGAATTATTCAATGACTTTACAAACTATTGTTTTTATAACTTCGATGTTTTGTTAGCAGGTACTTCTGCTACTGTATTTTGTATAGTATATATTCTTGTTTTGTTTCCATGTAACCGAAAATAAGCAAAAATAAAAAGACATTCAAATTAAAATTGCAACAAACTTAAACTTCTCAAGTTCAAAAACAATATTCATGTTATATTAAACAGGCAGCAGCAAGAAAAACCTTTTTGAATCTGTCTCATTTATATTACGTACGCATTCATATCGCATATCATTTTAAATTAAATCAGTATAAAGAAGAAACAAACCTACATACAATGACATTCTGGTAGTCAATCTGTGTTTCTTTTCCCTTTGAAATCTGTACAAGAAACAACACAATCATTTCGTGAAATAATCCAAAAAAAAAATGTTTCAGGTTGAAGTCCAAGCAAAATAATCCAAAGCACATGTGATTATGCTTCACCTTTAGGTATCAGCCAGAAAGGATTTCAAACTTGTTAGGATAACGCCAAGCACCACCAACAGTCAAAACTGACTTGGGATAACTCTTGAGTACTAACCATCAAAACTGACTCGCTACTTTTGACATTGTCCTTTTCTAGCTTCTAGAATTTGACGGTTTAACTTTGAGACGATATGCAAGGGTGGTTTCATTCCCTTGGAAGACATTTCATTGTACAATATAACCGCTTTCTTCATGTACCCTCTGTTTAACAAGCCAGAAACTAGAGCAGTGTATGTGACATTATCCGGCTGTAGTCCTCGGTCAATAATTTCATTGAAGAGTCTGATTGCATCGTGGAAGTTATCAACTTTTAATCTCCCATCGAGTAGAACTGTGTAGGTAATAACATCAGGTTTGATCCCTCTTCTCTTCATATCCTGCAGGAGGTCATGTGCCTCTTGAAAGGAATTCATTCTACAATAACTGTTTATCATAATTGTGTAAGTTACAACGTTCGGAGTAAATCCTCTCCCGAGGAAAAAATCAAACAAAGAGCGAGCACGTTCCACATTCCCTGCCTGACACAATGCAGCTAATACTTTCGAATGCATTGCTTTGCTAAGTTGCTTAAAACTGGAACTTTCTTTTAAAATATCTCCTTGGTTTGACAGCTCGCAGAAAAGTTCGATGGATTTTTCAATAAGGCCAGCTTCACAATAGCCATTAACCATGGCAGCATAGATCTCGACACTTTCATCTTTCCAACAGTTAAAATATGCATCAGCTTCTTCAACCATGCCTGCTGAACATAAACCTTCAATGAAAATCTTATGTGTAGTAGAGTTCTGCTTCACACCTTGACTATCCATATCACTCAATAGGTCCATCGCCTCATCAGCAAGGCTATTTCTAAACAAACCTGCAGCTAGTACATTATAAGCAACAACATCAGGTTTAAATCCTTTTTCCTCCATTTCTTTGAAATAACTGCGGGCTACACAGGGTTTACCCTGAAGACAGTATCCATTTATAAGGGTTGTATAGTGTTTGATATCTAAATTGATACGCTTAGATTTCAACTCTTCCAACATACTTACTGCATCATCCACCTTACCCAATTTACACAAAGAATCAAATACAATATTATAAGCTACCTTGTCAAGATCCATGCCAGATTGCTTGATCTTTTCGAACATATCTACCACTTCTGAAGCCCTTCCCATCTCATCCAAGCAATGGAGGATGCAACTGACAATCACACACTTACAATTTTCTTCTATACCCCTCGAAATCATGCGATCATATATGGCTAAAGCTTTATCCAAATTACGAATCTTACAATAACCATGGACCAATGCAGAATAAATATACACATCATCAGGAACAAAACCTTCCTTTTCCATCTCCAAAAACACACTCTCAGCTATATCTAATTTCATTTCATTACAAAACCCGCGAATAATCGCGGTGTAAGCATAAACATCTACAGGAGTGTTTGTCATTCTGCAATCTTGGAGCACCTCATATCCCCAATCAGACCTTTGATTTTTGCAGAATCCCTCTATCAAAGTCACATAGCAATAAGAATCAGGATTCACTCCAGCTTCCTTCATTTCGTCAATTACACCACGCGCGTGTTCCAGATCACCCTTCCTACATCGCGCCTTGATAACAATCGCATACGTGTATTGGTTGAAGATCAAACCGAAACGTTTGAATTGCTCGAATAAACACAATGCCGTATCGACTTTATGATTATTAACCAAGCGGTTAATAAGAAAGTTAAAAGAATGTATACTTGGCAAAATCAGGACAAAACACTTGCTAGTTTGTAACAAAAAATCAATAGCTTCATCAAACATATTACGACTAACACAAGCTTTAACAAACCCATCAAAAGCTCTAAGCAAGTAATGATTTTTTTGATTCAAATCAACATTTTGAAACAAAGAATGAAAGAAAACATTGATTTTAAATGATGGGTCTTTCTTAGAATGAGCTATGATATGAATAAACAAAGAATCAAACTTTCTAGTCCATTTCCAATGGCAATAACACATGATTGTAATGATGGAAGCATAGGTTTGAATATTGTGAGAAAATCCATGTTGGGTGAAGTAAGAGTGTGCAAGAGAAGGGTTGTTTTGGTAAAGGATTTTGAAAGTGTTTGGGTCAAAAGATGAGATTTTAGAAGGTTTTGTGAAATGGGTTTGTGAGGAAGATGAAAATCTGAATTTGTTGAAGTGAATGGTTTTGGTTTTGCGAGGAAGAAGAATGAGACTAAAGAACATACCGGACAGTCGTGGTTGCTTGGATGTGTCGTGTTCTTCTGAGAGAGAAGGAAAATTTTCCAGACTTGTTTTTCAAATTGAATCACTTTTTATTATTTATTTTGTGTGTTGTTTGTAATCTTTTTATTGGATTGGATTTGGACAGTCGTGACGTGTGAGCCAAGGACAACAATGTGTTTGAGCAATTTTCACATAGGCTTAAGTGCATTATTATTTATCCCTCCATTTTTAAAAATAAACAAATAAATTGTTGCTCCCTCTATTTTAAAAACTGGTTTCTCAATTTTGGTTTTTATCTTATTTTTAAGTCTATTTTATGATGTCACAATGTTTATTAGATAACATTGAAAATCGATGTTCTTTCAAAGAAAAAAAAAACACTTAATATTGATGTTAGTGAAAATATTCTTCTCATTTATGGATTAAGTAACATAAAGTTTGTAGGAGAGAGGCCTGATTCAACCTCCGGATGAGAGGGGTAACAACTTTAGGATGCACCCTAAACACCTAAGTAAATATTAAGCTCATGGCCGGTTTAAATTAGAGCTGACAATTTGGGCTCCAATCCATATATGAATGGGGCTTAAAATATTAAAAGATAATGAGCCCCATTTTTTATAAGCCCCAAAATTGCAAGCCCCACATATAAAGGGGCCAAAAGTTGGCCCCTTTTTAATTTTTTTTCACTATGTTTATTTTTCTGTGCGCCCTTTTTTTACGTAAATATTCTTGAGATTTTCGAACTATATAATCCAAATATTACAAGGGCATTTTTCAAAAAACAAATAAAGCGTGCAAGAAAGGCATAGGGTGAGAAAAGTAAACACTTTTTTATTTCTTTTATAGAGTTCATGCTGTTATTCAAAACAACTTATTTTTAAACAACTTATTTCAACAAAACAGCTTATTCAGCAGCTTATTTAAAAAAAACAACTTATTTTAAAAGAGCTTATTCAAAAAAGCTTATTTTATGAAAAACAGCTTATGATCTCTCTTTTTTTTAAAAATAACTTATTCAAAACAACTTATTTTAAAACAGTTTATTTTATGCAAAACAGCTTATTAAAAAAAAAGATTGTTAAACATTATTGTGTTTTTATGATCGAAGACGTGTCAGCTTATTCATAGGATTTTATTGTCGCGGTGTTGTTACTATGAAGGAGTTTTTTTTATTCTGGTAGGTTGCTTGCCTTAAGTTCTAGTGTTTGCTTCAATCACCGTAACAATGTTATGACTGCATTTTGTGCCATTTTCCATTGAACCAACTGCGAAGCTTTTACTAGTTTGGATGTGTGAGACAATGCTATGTTTACATTTTAAGGCATTCTCAATTGAACTACTATCCTAACAGTTTTAGTAGTTTGGATGTGGATTGTTGAATTAGCATTAACAACACAAGAAAATGGCATGGTTTTATATGTTGTTGTTCATATGTTTCTTTTTCTCGAATTGATGGTAGGAGGAGTGTGCGTAATTCACTTTCTCGTAAAGATACTGTTTTTTAAAAATAAGTTGTTTTCATAAAATAAGTTACTTTTAAAAATAAGCTGTTTTGCATAAATTAAGTTTTTTGAATAAGTTGTTTTCATAAAATAAGCTGTTTTGAATAAGCAGTTCTTTAAAATTAGATGTTTTGCATAAAATAAGTTGTTTTTAAAAAGAAACCGTAATAAACTATTTTTTCATAAAATAAGCTTTTTTGAATAAGCTGTCTTAAAAAAAGTTGTTTTGAATAAGTTGTTTTGCATAAGATAAGTTGTTTTAAAAAAATTTAAAAAAATATGTTTTACAAAATTTTAGTTGGGCCAAAAGTTGGCCCTCAAGAGAGCCCTTCAGTAAAACATAAAAAATGGAACTAGGACCTAACGTGACCAAAAAATTAGGGCTTTCAAGAGGGCCAAAAAAGTGGGGCTTTATAATTTAGGGGGCTTTGTTGACCGCTCTAGTTTAAATTAAGAATCATTGTTGTGGAGATACTCCGTGGAACCACGAAGATGTCAAATAATCTAATCATCGTGCTTTTCTATATTAAAAAAATGTTGGAGAGCTTCTAAAATGGTGTCTTTGGAGAACTTGAGGAACTTTGGGAACGTGATAGACTTTGAGAGGAACCTAACTCTAATACGCGCTCCAATCTTGGCAGTTGATGAATCTTGTTCTCCAACATCACACCTTATCTGAATCATTCTTCTTCTCTGAATCTTGTTCTTCGCTAAATGAATCAAATCTTGAAAAGTCAAAAGCGTTTTCCAACCTTTATGGGGAACTGTTTGAGCTGAAAAGTGGGGTGCTTGGAACAGAATCAGCGGTCTGTGGTGAAGATGTTTTAATGGGTTGAAGCCCAGGTCTCCAGAACTAAAGAAATAGTTGTCTCCAGCTCCATCAAGCACTCTCTCCTGTTAAAGTATAAACAAATGTCCAACAGCTAAGAGTATAAAAGAATGACATCTAACCCTTTGATACTAAGGCACGATCATCAAATTTTAAAAGCTATCGATTTCTAAAAACCAAATAACCATGAATTCGTATCAGTCATAAGTATTGTGTAGCTATCGAGGTCTCTTGAAGATTAGCTCGTGTTGGGATATCAGCTGTATTTGTGGAATTGAAAAGAAAAAAATATTGTAGACTTGTTCAATCAACCTCTAACCCGTGAGTCTAAATTGAATCTACTCAAGTTTATACAAATGATATTGTACGTGAGTTAATCCAAACTTTGATAAGACAACCACGGTGCTGACAGTTCTGAATGGTGACCTGTTCCTAGTAAGCATCAGTCCAACATTGTCTTTTTGCCCTTAGCTATGGAATACTTTGACTAACTCCTCTACACGTGCCTCAACCACATTTTGTTTTACAGACACTATTTATATGACATTTAGCATTGAAGTGACAATGTGGAATGCAGTCCTCATTGTGTTCAATTTACTTTTTTTGCATATAAACAACTGATTTTCCTTTAATTCTATTTTTTCAGACTTATGCTCTCAAAATCCTTGAATGGTATGGTGCATATCCCATGTTCACTATGTTTCCTTTCCTGCCCTCGCAGATGGGTAAATTTCCTTTATTTGAGATTTTATCCGAAAAAGTTACATTTTTTGTGCACAAGATTGAGTTTAAAGGAAACAAATTAAATCGGTAATAAAATCGTACAAAACCTGCATGCGTCCTTTCAAGTTGCAAAAACCACTCAATGAAAGTGAGAGGGGATGATTTAGTCAACAAGGAAATAAACAATTAAGTAAAGAGAGAAAGCATGGATGTCTCAAAAACTTCCAACGGGTAAATCTATGATAAAATAAAATTCTATTAAGTGAACGGTAGAATGATTGTGTGGAGGATGCTAACATGCTTGCTTCAGTTCAAATATGAGGAGGTTCGCATCCTCATATTTGCTACTAAAATGTGGCAAAGATTTGCTACTATGATTGAAGAGAAAGAAATATTAAGCTACCCCTAGTTGTGGACTTGTGGTACCACCACACCCATTATCATAGATTTCATAGGAGAAGATGACAGTGTCTCTCAAGTCCTCCTTTTTCTTCAATTCTTTGACCTCGTAACGTTTACATTAAGTGGACAATCTATGTGATGATAAACGTTGATCTTGTGGTGAAATCTTCCCTAGTTGGATTAAGAATGTGGTTTGGTAAGACCTAATATTCTCCCTCTTAATTATCTCGTTGGTTAGTAATAGGAAAAGCTATCTTGTGCCCTTAAAGCATAAGTTAATGATTCAAAAATAGTAATTTTTTATTGAAATGTGTGTATTGTATTTAATTTTTAAGTTTGTAATAAATTGAATGCACAATTTGTGAGAATAATTCTACTTTTGGATTGTTTAACATGTGCCTTAAGGGCAAAAGTTGACATGACCTTTAGTAATTAATACTAAGTTATTGTATTTCAAATTGCTTTACTATTAAAATGAAGAGTTTAGTTTCGCAAAACAAAGAAACCATTCGTTAAATTTCGAACAATAAAAAATTTAACGGCATAAATGACACAGTTGTTGACTCTAAGTCAAAAGTATCTAAACATCAGTTAGCAAAATCTGCTAAAGTTTATCACAAAATTTAAGCGTTGCCTATTAGATTGAAAAGCTGTCAGCCAAAAGTTCAAAGTACACATTTTTATAGGGTCGTTGAGAGGTCAAGACCTATCAGTGTACCACAAATATCCGTCAAAATCAAAAGAAACTCGTGAACTAAAACTTCTTTCTCGTTGACCATTGACCAGGTACAAAAAAATTCAGTACATGCAAATTCTCTAGTAAACCTTGAATGTAACATTGACAAACAATAGGCAAATGAGAAACTTGTAAATTAACCACCGATTAATCAAGAACAACAATCATATCTAAGAAATCACTAAACATGACATAAACGGATGTCCACTTCATTAACTGAAATTGCAATCTCTCTGTACCCCCCAAATTATACAATTAAAACCCATTTACTTAAAATTGAAGATATATAAAATTTTCATTGCTATATATAGTCTTTTGTGGTTGTAATGTAATCCAAAAACTATTCAAAGATATTCCATGCAAGAAAAAGCCAACCCAATTCAATTTTAATTCATCAAAACCAACAAAAACCAAATTCATGAACAGCAAGAAAAATAGCCTTTGCTTTGCTTGGATGTAGAGTTGCCATTGTTAACAAGACTGACCCTGTTGACAGATAGTTCAGCCTTGTAAGTGTCTGAGTTGAGGACCTTCCTGCTAACATTGTTGTATATCTCTCTGATAACCATCTCAAAAGCTGTCTTCACATTTGTTGAGTCCAAAGCAGAGGTTTCCATGAAAAACAAACCTTCTGATTCCGCAAGACTTTTGCCTTCTTCAATGCTCACATCTCTTATATTATCCAAATCACACTTGTTTCCCACCAGCATCATTGCCACCGTCGTATCACAATGAGCTGCATCACAGTAATCAAACACAGAAAAACTTCAACCTTCTAGCTATACTTGGACATTAATTATATAATCAAACAGTTTTAAATTACAGCCCACAATCGCAATTAACCATAGCAATTATACAGTTTTTAGAGAGGAAATTGCATTGACCTACCTGAGATCTCTTTAAATGACATTCACAACCACTCTAATTTTCAAAAAGCACCCACCTCCTGTATACTAACTCTCACTAAAAAAAACTACATCGAAATTTTTTTCACAACACTTGCTATTAGAAATATTGAAAGTCTAGTAATGTTCCTGGCAGCACAACCAGAATGTGCGCTCTAGTGTTTTTTGGTGAGTGTCAGATAGAGACGTAACAGGAAAAAAAATGTTAAGCACAAATTTGTAGCAAGTAGAGGCAAGGTGAGTGCATTTTGAAAACTAAAATGGGTGTGAGGGTCACTTAAAGAGAACTCAGAGGAAGTCAATGCAATTTCTCCGAGTTTTTATCGGTCCTCACAACATCATGACAGTAGCAATTACAACCGCATTGGCCAAATTTAATCTTATTTTGCCGCAACCGCCGTATCAATGTTTGCAGCGTGACCGCAATTTTGAACCATGTAATCAGATACTCCTATATATCAGGTACAAAAACTCTCCTCTCATAAATATATGCAAGTAGTTCAATTTTCTTTACCTATTTCTTTCCTATTAATTTTATTCCTTTCTTTATAGTGTACTAGTATTATTATACTCTATATAACCTGCAAATTAAGCAAATTATCCAAACAGGGTCCATATATAGTTACTATAGGTCGTCACGACATAATGACAGCAGCAATTACGACCATATTTGCTCATACTTTGCCGCAATATCAAAGTTTGCAGCAAAACTGTAACCACGACCTCGATTTCAAACCATGTAATCAAATATATATCATAATTTTATCTGATAGATACATAGTTCACTTTTCTATTATCCATCTTCCTTTAGAATGTGAGATTAATTAAGCTAGGAACAATCAAAGATTATATAAAATCAACAACACTGTCAACTTCACATAGGAAAATCATTGATCAAGAATAACATAACCTAACTAAGAGTGAATCAAGATTATATATATAAGCTATGAATTAATTACGAGATCCATAACCAAAAAACATGGTAACTAAAAGATCAGATCTAGAAATAGAAATAGAAATAGAAAGGACTGACTCTTGAGTTCATCGAGCCAACGACCAACGCTATCAAAAGTAGTTCTGCGAGAAATATCATAAACAACAAGAGCACCAACAGCACCACGATAATAAGCAGAAGTAACAGCACGAAAACGTTCTTGACCAGCAGTATCCCAAATCTGAGCTTTAACTTCTTTAGAATCAATTTCTAAGCTCTGAGTTTGAAATTCAACACCGATTGTTGCTTTGGAATGAAGATTGAACTCGTTGCGTGCGTATCGTGAGAGAAGATTGGATTTACCAACGGCGGAGTCGCCGATTATTACGACTTTGAAGAGATATTCTTCTCCTCCTCCTCCTTCGTCTTCTGAACTTGACATTGTGTTTCAAGTGAACAACCTGTCTGTGTCTGCGATTCAAGTGCTATTGCTAGCTACTTTGGAGGTGGAAAACAAATCTAGTGCTAGCTGCTACTTTTATGCATTTCTTATAAATAATCATTTCATTTCCATCTGTAAATATAAGTTTTTTTTTTTAATTATTAGATACCTTTATTCTTTCTTTTTAAGATAAAGGGTAATCCCTCCGTTCCAAAATATAAGCAAGAAAAACTTATTTTCTTTGTTTCAAAATGTAAGTAAAAAAGATAAACTTTTATCCTATTTAATCTTGTTTTTTTTAAAAATCATTTATACCAAAAAAACCTTTTGTTTATTCTCATGAAATTAAATGAACATAGGGATAATGCGTAATATATGTGGGGGTGGAGTTTTGAACTTCGGACACCCCATTTTTTCTACATTTAAAATGTTTGAGTTTCAACCACTAGACTACTTTACCAAAAAAAAAATGTAACCAAAAAATATTAACAAAGGGAGTATAAGACTGATATCCTCATGAGCATAGGGTAAGGATTAGAAACATTGTAATATGTAGAGGTCGAGATTCAATTTTTATTTCTATTTTAGAAAAGATTGAGATTCAAATTTAGAATTCTTCATATATTCATCTTACGAGTGCAATTTTGATAAATAAGCTACTTAACAAAAAAAAATGATGTTTACAAGTGATCATTAAAGTGCCTTAATGAAAAACCGCAAATTTAAGGTATTTGGGTTGTTGTGTTCATAACCCTTGGTTACGAGTGGCCGTAATAGCCACTCTATTTCAAGCTTTGATCAATTGGCTTCCTTTCTTGATTGATAACATATTTGGAACTTATGGACACAAATATGATGTGTTCTTATTGATTTCCCACTAACTTAGCAATGTAAAAGTTTATATCCCAACTTTTTATAATTTCTAACTAGTCCCAATTTTTTTAAAACTACCTCACTACTTGAAAAACATTACTCACTCACATGCTAATATTTTCTTTTCTGAAAATTTCTCATCTCAACATTCTAACATTATAAAATTCCTGAAACATCGTCTGACCAACCAATAAATTTTGATGACTTTCAAGGTTCATTCAAATAATTGTTAAAATGCACAAAATCATGGCTTAATAATCACATAAAGCTCGAGTTATAAACCATATTCGGCTATATTTTCGTGTTTAGCAAACATTCACACATATATTCTCAATTGCGCAGAGAAATAAAAAAGTATGAATATCTATTCTAGACCTCGCGTAGTTAACTTACTCAATAAGTGTTCCATTTAAAAATAATGGTTCTAAAATAAAAATAAATGATTTTCTGGCAAAACCTCACTTCCACTTTAAAAACTTAAATGAATTTAATCATAACTAAATTATGGGTCTTAGATCAAACGTTATAATTATTCGTACTAATCAAATGACATGGCCCATGGTGTCTAGCCTTCACTTGGCTAATTTCACAAGTAGCGCATAAGTTTCTCCAGTTTAGGGGATCAAGGTGCCCCATGTTTAGCTCTCAGCTTCCTTATTCACTACATGATCCATTAACAAGGTCGTAAGTGAAAAGCCCCCACAGTCGTGCTTTGTTCCCCATTTCTCATTACGCTTAGTGGTAAATGGGTAATGAAGGTAACAAGAAGGAGATGGAGGAATCAGAATCCTGACAAACAGCTGTGGTGGTACTCGGTGCTGGAGCTTTTCCTTCAGATATTGCTAGTTTAAGACTGAGCAAATTAATCATGCAGAAGCAACAATAACCGTGTGCAACTATGACAAACAGTGAAGGAAAGATATAACCTTGAGAAAGTTTCTCCAAAAGGGCACAAGTGAGCACCACCATAAAGAAGATCTCGAACCCAAACATGAACAACTCAAAAAAAAACTTCACATATTCACTTTGAAAAAAAGTGTCATGCTGGCTCTGGTTTTACAACTTATAACAGCCGCAATCACAGAGAAGTTCACAGCACATATCTTGAACAACTCTTTCAAACGATCACGGAGGAGTGGAGGTGTTTTTTTCCAACCATTTTGTTTTCTGAGATAAAAGTTTGGTTGTCGAAGTGGTGAAGTTGAAGGCAATGAAAAGAATTATGATAGGATGAAATGATTTCACTCTTTGAGACGATCACAAATGAGAGATTTTTTTTTTTTTTCATCCCTTTTTTTTTTGTTTTGAGAAAAAGGGTTTTAGTTGTTGAAGGGGTAAAGTTGACGACAATGGAAAGAATGGTAATACGTGGTTTCTCTCATTGTAGTAACTATTTAAAGCAACAAATGGATACTACAATGTTCCCTACAATGATCATTGTAAATTTAATGTGATGGTTGGTTATGGATTGTTAGGATTTCATAACATGAAATGAACATTCAAAAACGATCAACAAGTAAAATATGAAACTTTAACCTGAGAGCTAGATTAATTTCATTCAATTTCATAACATGAAATTAAAATTCAATAGCAATCAACAAGTAAAATATGAAACTTAAACATGAGAGCTAGATTTATTTCATTCAATTTCATAACATGAAATTAACATTGAAAAACAACCAACAAGTAAAATATGAAACTTAAAGGCGAGAGCTAAATTAATTTCATAACATGAAATTACCATTCACAAGCAATCAACAAATAAAATATGAAATTTAAACATGAAAGCTAGATTAATTTCTTTCAATTCCATAACATAAGATCAACATTCAACAACAATCAACAAGTAAAATATGAAACTTAATCATTAGTGCTAAATTATTCATTAAATTTTATAACATGAATTTAACATTCAAAAGCAATAAAGAAGTAAAATACGAAACTTAAACATAAAGCTACATTTGTTTTATTCAATTTGATAATGAAATGAACATTCAAAAGAAATCAACAAGTAAAATATGAAACCTAAACATGAGAGCTACATTAGTTTTATTCAATTTCATAACATGAAATGAACATTTAAAAACAATCAATAAGTAAAATATGAAAGTAAACTTGATAGCTATATTAATTTCATAACATGAATTAAACATTCAAAAACAATCAATAAGTAAAATATAAAACTTAAACCTGAGAGTTAAATTCGTTTCATTCAGTTTCAAAATATGAAATTAATATAAAAAACAATTAACAATTAAAATATAAAACTTAAACCTTAGAGCAATATTAATTTCATTCAATTTCATAACATGAAATTAACATTCAAAAACAATGAACAAGTAAAATATGAAACTTAAACCTGATAGTTAGATTACTTTCTTTCAATTTAATAATATGAAATTAACATTAAAAAGTAATTAACTAGTAAAATATGAAACTTAAACCTCGGAGCTAGGTTTGTTTCATTCAATTTCATAACATAAAATGAACATTCAAAAGCAATTAACGAGTAAAATATGAAACTTTAACATGAGAACTAGATTAATTTCATTCAATTTCATAACATTAAATTACTATTCAAAAATAATCAACAAGTAAAATACGAAATTTAAACCTGAGTGTTAGTTTTGTTTCATTCGATTTCATAACATGAAATTACCATTTAAAATCAATCAACAAGTAAAATAACAAAAATTAAACCTGAGTATTAGTTTTGTTTGATTCCTTACCAATCAAAAGAGTTTAATCGCTTTCTCATTTGAACCAACTTTGTGAAAACTAGACTGACCGATTTACTAAAAGTTGATTTTTATGTGTTTGCAGATTTTATTATATTCTTCATTGGTTTAATATTGAATTTGTGTAAAGAAGACATGTTTAATCATTGATTATTTGTTTGTCTGCTGCCTCGTACAATATTGCATTATGTTAATCTCCTTCTGTCCTAAACAACAAACAGACTATAGACTTCAACAAACTAAAAAGCACATGCAATATTCATCCCACCTCAGTTGGTTTCATTTTAGAAATTACCACTTAAAAATATAATCCATATTCTACATATAGCGTGACTTAAATAAAATCATTTGTTTGGATAACAATATATAGCTAAAAAAACTAAATGTACCTCTACTAATTAGAGTCTTCCATTATTCTATTGTTGGTTTGTATTTAAATATATTTTGAGAGTTTTATGAGAAAAAATAAAAAATTATATGAAACACAAGCATGAAAACATACACAAATACCTCTATCTCTCTCACACATACACGTTACCACGAATAACATTTAGTGAGAGTTGTAATAGTAATAGAACAGTAATTTATTTTTATATGTCATTTGTAATAGCGTTTGAACTTATAAGTTATCAAATTTTCTTTTTGTTTTACCCTTATTATTTTATCTAAAATCAATTTTTATCTTTTATAAGCTAGGCGTGCTGCTCATTTTATAACCAAACAACTTATTACTATCAACTATGATTATGATTTATTTTTTTACTGTGGGTAGTTTTGTGAGTTGTACAGTGGAGTGAAGAAAAATAGAAGTAACTACTACAGTAGTTAGTTAGATCGCGGTGTTTATTGTAAGATGAGAAGAAAATAACAACGAACTATAATGGCGTCTTCTTCTTCTCGCTTCGGATTGTGTTTCTCTCTGTCGGTGCTGTTGTTGCTGTTTGCAATAACTGTTTCTTCTGCCTCAAACGATGTGAAACGCGATGACGATAGAGCTCCCAAGTCCAAATCCTGCAATAACCCCTTCCAATTGGTATCTATGCTACTTTCTCTCTCAATTTCAATTTCAATTTCAATTTCAATTTCAATTTCAATTTCAATTCAATTCAATTCAATTGCTGCAGGTTAAGGTGAAAAACTGGGCAGATGGTGAGGAAGGTGTTATTCAAAGCGGTATGACTGCAAGATTTGGTTCTTCATTACCGGAAGAAGCCAAAAATAGCGTCAGAACTCGTGTTCTTTTTTCTAATCCTACTGATTGTTGTTCATCTTCAACTTCAAAGGTTCTTTTCTATTTTAGATTTCTATCTCCTTTTTGTGTTTTCTTTAGTTTCATCAATTCACAGTAACTAACTTCGTAGCACTGACACTTCTTTCTGACAGAAGGTGTGTGTGGTTTTGACATATGCACATGTTATTACATTTGATTAACATCACAATTCTTGATAGAACTCATAATTGATAGAAAAATATAGAAAAGTGAAATGGAAATAATATTGACTATTAGAGAATTGTTATTACATCAAGTAGTACATTAAAGCTTAATAGTCAGTTAAACTAACTAATTCCTAACTAATCTAAGTAATATGTACATTAAATTTTTATCATTGTCTACGTGTGTGTGTGTGTGTGTGTGTGTGTGTGTCTGTGTCGGTGTTTAATATTTTGTGAGCTGATGACTGTGGTGATGCCTGAGTGTGTTTTTTGTTTCTCATTTTGCAGTTAGTTGACTCTGTTGCTCTATGTATTCGTGGGGGTTGTGATTTTCAACTTAAAGCCACCATTGCACAGTCTGGGGGTGCTACTGGCGTTTTGATTATAAATAATGAAGAAGGTTAGTTTATGTTTCCCTTCTTTTTTTGTTTAATTTGTAATAGAAAATCCTTTTTAGCATAAGTCCTTTTGAATAAGCTATTGCTAACACAAGATAAACTCAAATAAGCCAATCCAAGTAGGCCCTACCCCCAAGACTGTAGTTTCATGTGTCAGGCTTGTCACTTTCTCATCCATTTACAGTTAGGCACTTCTCAAGCCTCAAGCATAATCACGTGTATTAGAACCTGAATACATTATTCAATATAAATGGAAAAATGAAATTTGAGTAAGGAAAGCAAAGACATGGCCTATGTTTGTTATCAGGGTGGGTACACTAGAACCACGACGACCCACCGTGGTTCTGGCATACCCACCGTGATACCAAACATATACACAGTGAAATCTCATCTTGCTTTTGCACTAACAATTAAAAATTTGCTAATAATGCTTTCATCACAATTAAAGTTGTACTCACTGCTACATATAGTTAATAAGTTTGATGTCACAGTATATTGTATGATATCTTATTGATTATTTTGCTTGTCAGATCTTGTTGAGATGGTTTGCACTGATAGTACCGAAGCAAACATCACAATTCCAGTTGTGATGATAACAAAATCAGCAGGAGAAGCTCTCAACGCATCTTTAACATCTGGAAGGAGAGGTTAGGGCTTCAACTTTTATGGCTTCTATTTCTACTATTATTACTATTATTGTCTTTGAGAAAGGTATTTAGGATTGTATATCTACTACACGTTGTGATATGCTTATTAGATGAAAATATTTTTTGGCCGTAATAAACATGTTTATGAGTTCTATGTTGACATTTATACTATATAGCTGACCCCGCCCAGTACATCAAGGCTTGGTTGTTTGTTGTGATTGTTACTCAGATGTGCGCAACAATAGTCTTTTCTCTTTGCTTGTATTAGTTGTAGAAAATTTTATTCCCCTTCCCCTAGTTGGCTTAGGACTTGTTAAAGAAAAGATTAATAAAACTCTCCTCTTAAAGCTGCGTGGCCGTGTGAGAGTAAGATCTTTAGAGGCTCTAACAAGAAAAATGAATCAAATAGAAGATAGTATATAAGTATGGCAAAGCAGAAGACCTACAAACACAGTAGAAAAACCATTGAGAAAGACTTTACTCCAAATGCTTGTCTAACTGGTTTTATTGAAACTTCTGGTTTTTGATTGAGCCCAATAGTGCATATTAATTTTTACACCAAACCTACCAAGTTGGACAAGGCCTTCGTATGGCATTGTTGTACAAAAGATGTGGAGCAGGAGCTTGTAGCAATTGTGTAGAGTTTTATATTATGTGTTGGATTGGAATTAGGATATATTTGTGATAGTATTAAATTCAGTTGTAATTTGAATTAATAAAAAATTGCATATATAATGCATCATAGTATCGTGAATTGAAATTTCAAACTGATCTAATGGATAAAACACTAGCACAAGAAAAAAAAGGTAATTTACATTACCATGTGGTTTTAAAGCACCTACTAGAAATTCCACCATGTCTCCTCTCATGCAAACACATAAATGGACCTTCTCATTTTGATGCACCCTTTGAACAAAGGAGACGAGACAAACATGGCTAGTTTTATCAATAAAATGCATATTTATCCTAGCTGTTGGGTTTATTTTCCACATGGTCTACATATGGTTAATTTTGAATTGTATATTGCAGTGGAAGTTCTGTTATATGCACCACCTCGACCACTTGTAGACTTCTCAGTTGCATTTTTGTGGTTGGTGTCTGTTGGAACAATTGTGTGTGCTTCACTATGGTCAGATCTAACTACTCCGGAGAAGTCTGGTGAACGCTATAGTGAATTATATCCCAAGGTTTTTCCTTGCAATCCTTTGTCAGCTTTAAAGTTTATGATATGTACTTAAAAAAGTCTGTTTATGATGCCTTGAGTAAGCACTATTTGGATGTGGGGACATGCTTTTGTCAAGCAAAAATCGCTTAATATTTGAGCAATGATGAGATGGGAAATGTATTAGATACACTGACCTTGGCATGTGTACTGATCTACATTTCCATCATTGATTTTCTTTCTTACAGCAACTTTTAAGTTCATGAACTATTACAAACTGTACGCTATAGTGAACGGACATGTACTCTTCCTACCATTTTGTTAACTGAAAACAATCTATTCAAGATTGTTTTTAACTACCTTCAAAAACACAACTTTTTACATATACATTTTTTTAATCTTTTGCTAGGAATCTCAAAATGTTGCCGCAGCAAGAGGCGGTTCTGATAAGCAAGTTCTTAACATTAATTCAAAGGCTGCTGTCGTATTTGTCATATCAGCATCTACCTTTCTTGTTCTGTTGTTCTTCTTCATGTCATCTTGGTTTATGTGGTTGCTCATTGTACTTTTCTGCATTGCTGGTATTGAGGTAATGTAATTCATTCCTTTCCATGACTTTTGCTACCACTTTTGCAAATTGACAAAGATCATATTTTGTAGTATACATGAAAAGGGTATTAGTTCCCTATATCATACATGATTGAAATTTCTGTCTATATACACTGAGTTTTTATTAGGTTATTGTCGCGGGGTATGACAGCTATTAGCAGTTCAAGCATTTGGCATACTAATCATATTATACTAAGTTAACCTTGTCAATTTCATACACAAGTTGCATGAAGGAAAAAATTGGATAGGAAGAGAGTGGCAGTGTCTGTGTGAAAGACTAAGAGCACAAATATCAATATCATCACTCATCATTATCATCAACATACACAATCAAAGTCTTTAATTTCCTGTCCATTAATTTAAGTTTGTATTAATTTACAGGGGATGCACAATTGTATTACAAGCCTTACTTTAAGGTAAACCAATCTCTCTCTGGACATAAAAGGAAATCAGTGTTCTTTCTGCATGCCGTGTGTTCTGTTAATTTTTCTAAATCCTTTATTTTTTCTTACAAATCTATATGTGAGCAGGAAATGGCAAAATATTGGTCAAAAGACCGTGACTGTACCTCTATTTGGGGAGATTTCTATTTTCTCGCTGGCAGTGTTCTTATTCTGTCTGGCATTTGCGGTTTTCTGGGCTGCTACTCGACATGAATCTTATTCGTGGATTGGCCAAGACACTCTTGTAAGTTTTATATTCTAGTTACTTTGTTCAGATGTCTAAATTCAACAGTGTCTAAATTCATATTCTGTGTGGCATTCACAGTTTTCTGTTATCAACCCAGTGTCTAAATTCAAAAACTTTGTTCAGATGCTTAGCAGATGAAAGTTACTTCCCTATCTTTAAACTTGTTAGTAAATACTGTCCGTCATTTGAAGTTGAGAGGATGCTAGAAACTTTGTATGATAATCTAGAGTAGAAGTGTGCAATAGTTTCTATTATAGATCTCCCTAGTATTTATATGTGAATGTTTCCTATAATCCTATTACACTTCCACATACAGTGAGCTGAAATTACATAAAGTGTATAGACGCTAGCACATACAGGTGTGTATATGCAGAACAATTTCAAGACATGAATTCATGGGTTTAAGAAGTTTTATAGCTGATCTATCAAGTGTTTAATTGATTTAACAACTGGTTTCTCATCCACCATTCTTTGAAGTTTTAACATTGTTAACCACCCAATTGCTTGAGTAGTTCATTAGATTATTAACCAGAAATCTTTTGACTATTATTTCCTTTTCCCTACACCTATTCTTCAAGTTCATTATTATCAAATCATTAAATAATGTATGTGTGTGAGTCTGCACACATAGGTCAAATACAGCATCAGAATCGTGGTTGGTTCCTATTGAGCTTCCTGAAGCATTGCACTGGAAGTTGGTTTTCTATTTTGTATTTGATCAGTTAACCAATGATTAGCTGTGTGATTGATCTTTGACTGTGCTATTCACTAAGTATTGCATTTTCATAACAGGGAATCTGTTTGATGATAACAGTCTTGCAGTTGGCTCAATTACCCAATATTAAGGTACCTGAATGGATTCCTCATGTCTACAATAAATTAATCATTCTTCCCTTTCTTACTTCGTTCTGTATCTGCCATTAATAACAGTTACTGTAAATTTCTTATGTGTCTAACGTAATAGGTTGCGACTGTGCTCCTTTCTTGTGCCTTTGCCTACGACATCTTTTGGGTGTTCATATCTCCGCTGATATTCCACGAAAGTGTCATGATTGCAGTAAGTATTCACTTGTACAAGTAGTACTTTAGTTCCTTACTTGGACTGTCTCAATTCAGTTTGCTTCTTCAAAGGTAGAGTAGTATATGTGCTTATTTTTATATTTTTATGTACTTGATAAATAGGAAATTTTGTTAGAAAGTGAGAACAAAGTAGAAAATGAAGTCAGAGGAGAAAGTATCATTTAGACATGGTGTTGGAATATAGAAACAATATCAGAATATATTGATATTATGTTAGAGTATCATAGTTTATCTCGTAAGACTAGTTTCTAATTTTAGGAAATCTTCGATTTTATCCCAAGATTAATTTCCATATTAATTAATTATTACCATGGATTATTTCCTAATTTCCTTATTGATTTAGGATTAAGTGTCTTGTCTCTATACCTATATATAAAGGGGATACGTGATTTTGGGTTGGCTTTTTATCTTCCAATTATACCCTTCATTTTTATTATTCTAATTACAATTTTATCTTTTGTATAATATTATTTAAATCTTTAATTGAAAAAATCAATTAAATCCCATTATAATAGGAACAATTCCACTACAACAGGAGCAATATAAGTTAAATCTTTATTTGATTGTGGTATACTCCAAAAAAAAAAGCATACAATTAAGCACAATAGGAAAGTGAAAATCCCTATAATAGAGATTACTCTCTCCATCCCTAATTAACAGCACCCTTTGAAAAAAAGTCTTGTCCCTAAATATAAGTTCATATACAAATTATTAGGTGCATTTTTCCCCCCAAACATGTCCCTGATTAATACTACTAACTTATCTTACTACCTACTTTTCTTAATATATGTGAAATTGGTCAAAAGGGCTTATAGTAAGGGACAAAGGGATTAGTGTTTAGTCTTTTGTATCATGTCTGTATCAATCATGTTTTACTATAATTATAATTCCTCTTATTATTTTCCTTCTTTTGTATTATGTGTGTTGATTAATGGAGATGTGTGTTGATAACTGCTTTGTTCTTATCAAATGTACCTCGTGTTTTCTTTCTCTAATATGATGATGTTTAATTGACAAGGAAGAGAACTCGTGCTGTTGTCTTATATATTTGTCGCAATCATATATGATGAGTCCTCTTTTACAGGTTGCTCGAGGTGACAAGGCTGGTGGTGAAGCAATTCCTATGCTTTTGAGATTTCCTCGTCTTTTTGATACATGGGGTGGTTATGACATGATTGGCTTTGGAGATATCATCTTTCCTGGTTTGCTTGTTTCCTTTGCTCATAGGTACTGAATTCCTTATTTTCTCAATCTCAAATGTAAATGCAAGATTTACAAAGTTTAAGATGTACACATAGCTCAGTAAAAAAAAAAAAAGGATGTACACATAGCTTTCAATGAATAGTGTATATTTTTCCTACCATATTTTGTAGTGATATTCGTTGAAAGTTGAAACAATTTTACTGGAGTGACAAACTGACAATCAAGCTGCTATGCGTTTTTCCTCTAATATCATATTTCATTGAAGAACATAGCATATTGATGCTCACTGCCACTTTGTATGCAAGAAGATTCTTCATGGTCTTATCACTTATCATTACTAGACACGTGCGGATAACTTAGATTTGATATCCCTCACTTCCTTTCTTTTATTGGTCAAAGTTCATATGGGTATAGTGAGACCCATGTGAATTTTAACGAATAAAAGAGTGTTGAAAAGGGAGTGTTAGAGAGTGTGATGCTATCACTCCTCATTATGTTAGCTTATAGCAAGCATCCAGTCAGAATACCACACCATCTGTTAACAAGTAAAATCTGATCAATTTGTTTACTTTCCGAGCCATCTGTCTTTTGGAATATATTTCATACATAAGCCAAAATGATTTGATGTAACTGTATTTCTTTCTAATATTTTCTCTAGTAAGCTTTCATTTATGTACGTTTGACACAGTGCTTCGTTTTGACATTTATTCTGTCTTTTCATTGTCTAGATTTGACAAAGATAATAAGAAGGGAGTATTAAATGGATATTTTCTTTGGTTGGTAATTGGCTATGGAATTGGTAAGTTCTTTTGTTTCATTTTAGTATTGATTAATTCTATAATTTTCTCCTTCCGTTTTAAGTGTGACTTTTCTTCTTTACATGTCTGTCCTTTAGCATAGTGTTAAATCCGCAGTAGAATGTATAGAGAATTTCTTTTCTTTTAAAATAATATGTTAAGATTTAATATCTTGATGTGCTAGCTCAGTGGTAAGAGCTTAGCCTTGTAACCTTAAGGTACAAAGTTCAAATCCTCCGGGGACGGTTGTAAAATGGCAATAGTACCACTTTAATTAATAATTTTTTTTTACTAATTTTCTCCTTCATCAGAACTGTTGCTTATTTTTGTTTCACTGCGTACATTTATGGCCAAGTATTTCTTGGTTTTATTCACTCATTGATTGGTTATAGTTGGTAATAGTAACTGTATTTTTACTCTAATGACTAAATAAACAATAACCCACTGCTTAAGAAGTAAGAAGAATTGAAATAACTTTGCATATGCTTTCTTAATCATAAGGAGCCTAAAATAAATCTCTTAGAATTTAGATTTGGCCTAACTCAATAATGCAAAATCGGTTTGTAAGGTGAGAAATTCTTCCCACTTCAGTTATAAACATTACTTCTCTCTATATCTCGTCAAAATATCAACACACCACCTCATGCCCAACACTTGACATTTGGAGCGTGGCCAAGTGGTCCAATTGTAGGCGACCCAACAGATCTTGGATAGACACTAGTACCTCCCTCTTAGAATTTGGATTGGGCCTAACTCAACTCTACATAACTAGCTTGTAAGGTGAATGGTGCCTCTCACTTTAATTATAGACTATATTTCAAGCCATGTCTTCTCAAATTTGAGAACTTATCATAGCATAACCTCATTTAACACTTCTGTTTGATTCATTGGCTTTTACATTTTCTGTCAAATCCCTTTGCAAGCCACCAAAAAGAATTTTTATTAAACAAAACTTGATTTATTTTTTCCCAAGTGTTTTACAGCTTTTGTAATATTGTTAAACAAGAGGAACCCTTATAGATCTCTAACTAAAAAGGTTATATATAAAATACAAGCAACAGATGTGGATGTGTGAGAGAAGAAATAAGGGTTACAAGCTGCAAATGAGAATAGGCCAAGAGTTGTGTTGGTTAACACTAGTGGTCACAAATTTACTTGAAAATTTTGTACCCATCACTCTCTTCATAAATTACTCCACCTACTTAATATGTTGTTTGCTTCCAATATTCTATAAATGGAATTTCAGTTTATGTCGAACCTGTTTTTTCTCGCGTGGCATTTAAAACCTTAAAAAACAATTGGTGTAATGGAATGCTAATTCAAATTCACATCAAGTGTAGTTTAAATGGGAATGATTAGATGGCAGCCCAACATCCAAGCAACTATTGATCATCTGTTTCTTTCTGTTTGGTTCATAAAGCATAAGTAGCACTACTATCTCAAGCATGATTATTGATTTTTCTATAAATATAATATCAATAAAATCCATGATTTCCTAAAGTCCAATTAGTTACTTGGATGCTACTAGTATCTGGCATAATAGATATTCCATTTTGATTTGTTAGTAATTTAGACTTGTAATATAGATTAGTTTCATTGATCTCTTATATCATGATTGATGACAGTGTCTTTTTACATTTCAGGCCTCGTTTTTACATATTTGGGACTATATCTGATGGACGGGAATGGACAACCTGCACTCCTCTACCTTGTTCCATGTACACTAGGTAATTAGTTTTTGGCTGAAATTATGTGGAGTTGTTTATGCTATTGTCATTTTAGCTCTCATATTGCCGGGCCATTGTTTAATTTGATTAAATCAACAGGTGTCTTTATCATACTGGGATGTGTAAGAGGTGAGCTGAAGAGCCTTTGGAATTATGGCACAGACCCGTCCTTGTCCACAGAGCCTTCAGATTCAGAAGTTTAAGTGATCACACTATAGTATATTCTTTGAGGATTGAAGAAATTGAAATGATTGCAGCTCAATGGAGTACAAAATAAATGCAGTGATTAGGACAAACATCAGGTGTACAGGCTCCATAACTATCGTTGTGCTCCATCGTCATAGTTCTCATGTAAAAAGAAGGAAAGACAGAAGGAGAACCCAGGCAATTCATCGTTTTTCTTTGTTAGATTATATGTCAATTGCTTGTGTAACTAAAATTTGATAACTATTGATGCAAGCACCTTACAGTATAAAAGGGATACAGTAGGACTTTCGTCTTGTTAAGTTTTTACAATATCCTTTAACTTTCTAAACCAAATGCTTCTTGTTGATAAAAGCTGTATTTTTTAAGTTGTTTTTGTTCAAGTAGGTTGTTTGATTTCAGATATTATCATCTTAGCCGTATTACTTTCATGTTCTATAGATATCATTTTAGTTGTTAAAACCAATGTTTTAAAAATTAAACTCGACATTGAAACGAGACCTCTGGCTCAGGGTCGAACTACTTCAAACCACGAATCAGAATGATTATCAAATCAAATAAACAAAGAATAGTGTTGATTCATGGTTAGATCGGTTGAACAATTTGGTTTGGTTAAATTTTTGAAACATTGTTAACAACTTATTACCGTGCTAACATTGATTGGTGCTAGAGTGTCTGGACACCGAGATTTGAAAAGAGACTAGTTAGACTGGCCATCCCTTTGTTTGGACGTAATTTCTTGTTAATTTTTTTAGTACGTAAAAGTTGTTTTCCTTAATCTGAGACGTGTTATTTTTCTTATGCACTTTTGGTGGACATTTTATCATCTTTTTTTCACTCAGATACTATTGTTAAATATATATGCAATCATTAAGTTGATGACGATAATAGGAAAATTATTTCTTTAAGAATGACAATTTTGCATATCAGAAATAGACAGATTGGTCAAGAAATAAGTGTATTCAGTCCAGGCCTTGAAATATTAATTCCACCAGGTCATTACACATTGGGTGATTGCCCAACAAGACCTTCGTATTGCGCAAAACCCCCTCAAATATATTGGATCGTAACTCACGAGAGTTACGATTTAGATCAGATCTTAACTTTCAATCGAGTTATTTTAGGGGGATGAGCAACTTGAAGGGCCTATAGAACAATTTCTAGTGGATGGGATGTGGAGGGTCTTTAGGATCATCAATGATCCAACTTGTGTCCAAAGTGCAATCGATGATGAAATGTACTTTATGAAGGAGTTACAATCAATTTCCCAATTACTACACAGATTCTCCCTCAGCATTACCTGACCTGGCAAATGGCACATGACATGAAATTGAAAATGCACTAAAATATGTGCTGTAAGTGTAATGTATATTTGGATACACAATCACCTCTATCCTTCTTTGCCACCGATATTACGCCAAGCCAAAAATACTTTCTCTTCACATGTCTTTGTTTGTAGTGAATATATTATATATTGACAAATTTTGGGTCACCAATTGTGGTTGGTCCCCCACGGAACACTCACGGGTTCATTCCATCTATATAATATCAGATATTATTTATTAAGTATTGCACTTGGCATGGTTACATAGGTTAACATCTAACATAATCTAAATAAATATTAATATTATTGATTAAGTGTCGCACTTGTCATGTGTGCTGATGTTAATTAGTTTGTAATGTGTTGTTTGACACAATATAAATATATAATTATACACAGTTAAAATTCAAATGACCCGGTTTAATTCAAACTGATCCGAACCATTTGTTATTTTAATATTTGGATGACTTTTGTCTCAAAATCAATCCAAATTGAACCGCAAATGCTCCAACTGTCACACAACAATATATACATATGCTAGCAGCTAATTTTGTCAAAGTGCTTGATTCCAATATTCCACATGGATCCAATTGGTTTCTTCCTTCTTCTGACATCTCTGCTGTTCAGTTATCCATTTGTTCTAATTGCTCAATCTCCCACAACCACTATCAGTGTTGAGGGAATTGTTTATTGTGATGCCTGCTCAACCGGCACTTTCTCTAAAAACAGTTATCTCTTGCCAGGTATGTACCAAGTACCTTGTTCTTTCTCATGCAATATATACACCATTATATGTATAATTAAATGCTATTTAGCGCCGAATTAAACGTGCGTTCAGTATCTCATACATCATACATGTCGGTGTCTGACACGATAACGAGACACATGTTTATTTTCTTAAATCATTACTAGTGTCTATGTGTCGGTGTTTGTGGCGTCTATGTATGAACTTTATAGATTATAAGAAAATGAACGAGTTGATGATATATGTATGTATCTATGATATATATCAGGTGTTGACGTTCATATAGAGTGCAGATTTAGAGCAAGCTCACCAAGAACCAATGAACAGATAAATTTCTCAGTGGACAGAACAACAGACAGAGAGGGAGCATACAAATTAGATATACCATCAGTGGATGGAACTAACTGTGAAATTGCCATGGATGGTAATTCACAGATTGTGTCTCTCTGCGAAGCAAGCTTGATAGGAACCTCATCATCTTCTTATTCTTGCAATGTTCCTTTCTTGAAGAGTACAGGAAGTAGTGAGATATCAAAACAAGAGAATAACCTATGTGTATACAGCTTGGGAGCTCTTAGTTACAAGCCACCTGAAAATATGATCAATACTACCTTATGCTCAAATTAATTCATTTGGATTTTAATTTGTTCCGAAAGTCCGATGCACAACACACCACTTTTCTGAGGTATTGTCCACTTTAAATATTATGGAAACTTCACAAGTGCGGTTTAGTTAAAAAGTTGTTGTTGAATTGAGTGCGTGTTTATAAATTACTCGTAAGTTCGTAACCTCGATTTTCCAGTAATGTGAGACTTTTTGGTATACCAAAACAAAATTAGTCAAAATTCATCCTAGCACCTTCTTTTCTTTCTTTGGATCCCTTTCATTAAATTTAGGATTGGGTGACCCTTCTCTTCCTCTTACTCAATATCCTTATCCTACACCACCTTCAATCACCTCTTTTTATTTTAGGGGAAGGGGACCCCACAACTTGGATTCCTCTTGTGTGTTCTCTCTCGACCATTACCTCTTAAACCAAAATCCTTTCTTCATTTTCTTTTTATTACTCTTGTGATAGTTATTTAATATTTATATGCTAGCTAGCAGCTGTGTAAAAAATACGACCTTTTTATTAATTACATTTATCATTTTTACGTATATTATGAAATGTAATAGTGTAGTTATTGCGTTTATTTTATATATGAGTGTTAGTAAAACACCATTTTGTTTATAGATATGTCCGATTTTAATTTCTTATCTCTCATGAAAATTTGTATTATTACTAAGAGGTATATATCATTTGTATTATTACTGAGAGGTATATATCAATGCATAAACTTTGACATGGTGCTTGCATTTAAGAATAATATTTTTTTGTCGTTTAAAACATACTATAAATGGGAACGAAGAAGTAACATTTAGTACTCCTCCACCCCTAAACTAGTACTCCTTCAATCTTACATTATATAGTTTGTGATATGCACACTTCATGAGAAAAAAATGATCACCACCTTCAAAATACAAAGAAAATGATTTACTCATACCAATTTTCAATGTAAAATAATATGTTGACTAAAACATCATACTTCTTTTATTAAAAAAATAATACTTGTAACTTGTAACTACTTTAACAAATAAGGATAACACTGGTAAAGGATAATTAATGAAGTGATTCATCTTTGGTTATATGATTATTTGGACAAGACATTGAAGGCTCGCTGTATCATTAATTACTTATCTTATGTTTCATTTTTTTTTAATTTTCTTTCAAAAAAAAATCTTATGTTTCATTCTTACGGACAATGAATCATTACAATGATGTCTTCGGTAAGCTCCTTTGTTCCATCAAAGATAATCAAACAAAGTAATAGTAATATAAGCTAAGATGAAAACTACGTTAAATTTTAGATTTACTGTAGTAAAAACTATTTGTCTTGGTACACATTTGTGCTTCACTTTACGTCAATAAACAATAATTCACCAGAAAATATTGTATATGATCAACTTAACATATTCATTAGTAACCAAAAAAACTTGAGATATTCATTTATCCAAAGTGAAACAACAATAATATTTAAATCTAAATTCGTCTATCTCTTTATCTCTCAAAATGTATTATCGAATGTGGATCGTCTATTAATTATTTCTTAAAAGTGAAATGTAAAGTATCAAGGCCTTTTTTTTTGTGTTCAAGTATTGAGGCTTTTTAAACATTAACAACAACACAATTAGAGGTTTTTAACCGTAAGTTTTACATATTTCACTATTGCCGGT